>Ga0208669_1000986_pt1 | contig 10713 bp, 10 predicted proteins | sample 21_taG_FD_184095 | JGI IMG/M metagenome (GOLD analysis project Ga0208669, IMG submission 184095) | Marine viral communities from the Subarctic Pacific Ocean - 21_ETSP_OMZ_AT15319 metaG (SPAdes) (version 2) | ecosystem: Environmental > Aquatic > Marine > Oceanic | place: Pacific Ocean | collected...
TACAGTTTAGAGATACAGGACTATATCTACATTCATCAACAGATGGACAGCTAGACATTGTAGCAGATACTGAGATACAGATTGCTGCTACTACAGTAGATCTAAATGGTAACTTAGATGTGTCAGGTACATCTACTCTGACAGGTAATGTAACTCTAGGTGGTCAACTTATCATGCCTGACGTTACATCTACGAAGATACTAGTAGCTGATGGCACTAGTTATCAAGAGGTAGCGGTAAGTGGTGACGTTACCATAGCTAACACAGGGGCTGTAACGATAGCTGCAGATGCAGTAGAAGGCTCTATGCTAAATGATAATGTAATCTCAGGGCAGACTGCATTAACTTCAGGTTTAGCTACGGATGATGAACTACTAGTAAGTGATGGTGGAACACTTAAACGAATGGACGTTAGTGTCCTGACCACATTAACAGATGATAACGCTACAGCTTTAGCGATTGCATTAGGATAACAAAGGAAAGATAGAATGGCAAATACTTTTAAAGTAGTTAATTTTGCAGCCGAACCAGCGAGTAGTGGAACTCCGTATGTAGTATATACTGCAGCTAGTAGTACAACTACAGTTGTTCTTGGTTTAATTTTAGCTAACATACATACGACAGAAGTTACAGCTACTGTAAGACTTGTAAGTGATACTGCAGGTAGAGCAGTGTCAAACAACACAGCAAACGGAACAAGTATAATTGTAAAAGATGCACCTATACCAGTTGGCTCATCACTAGAATTGATGGCAGGTAACAAGGTTGTATTAGAAACAACAGATCAGATTACCATAGATTGTAGCGTAGCTGACAAACTAAGTGGTACATTGAGTATAATGGAGATCACATAATATGCCTTATATTGGTCAAGAAGCTGCTACTACGTACAGTACAAAATTAGCTGTACAACAGTTTAATGGAGATGGTAGCACAACAGCCTTTACATTAAATCAATCAGTCTCTGCTGACCAAGATATACTTGTATCAGTTGATGGTGTCATACAAGATACATCAGCTTACACAGTTTCAAATGGTACAACATTGACATTTAGTCCTGCACCCTCAAGCGGTACAGCTAACATCTTTGTGAACTATTTAGGTTTAGCAGTAGGTACTGTTACACACCCAGCTACACAAGGATTAACAGCAACAACAGGTACGTTTAGTGATGCTTTAACAGCAACAACAGGTGCGTTTAGTGGAAAGATTACAGCAGATGCAGGTATAGACATTGATAACTTCAACATAGATGGCAATACTATTGCACTGTCTTCTGGTCATATAAACCTTGATTCTGCAGGACAAATTTTCTTAGATAGCGGAGATGGTGGAACTATTCAGCTTAAAGATTCTGGAACTGCGTATGCTAATTTTTACGCAACGTCTGATGATTTTTATATTAAGACAATGGTATCTGACAAAGATCTTAAAATTATGGGGGTGGATGGCGGATCTCAAATAACCGCCCTCACCCTTGATATGTCAGCGGCTGGTGCAGCTACGTTTAATTCTTCAGTAACTGAAAATTCGGATGAACGCTTAAAATCTAACATAACTACAATACCTGATGCCCTATCTAAAGTAACAGAGATGAGAGGCGTACATTATATTAGAAAAGACACAGGATTAAAACGTACAGGTTTAATAGCTCAAGAACTACAAAAAATTGCACCTGAACTTGTTAGCACTGGAGAAGATGAGATGAGTACACTTAGTGTATCTTACGCAAATGTTGTTGGTTATCTGATTGAAGCAGTTAAAGAACTATCTGAAAAGGTAGCAGCATTGGAGGCAAAATAAATGGCACTAACTAAAGTTACAGGTAAAGGATTAGAAACACTCTCAGACGGTGTGACTATTACAGTTAATGACAACTCTGACACATTGACAATTAAAAGCACAGACACAGATGCTGCTGAAGGTCCAATACTTAAACTACTTCGTGATGGTGATAGTGCAGCAGATGACGATTTTATTGGTGTTATTAAATTTAATGCTGCCAGAGATGATAACAACTCAGATATTTCGTATGGAAAAATAATGATGTTTTTAAGAGATGCTTCTGACGGCAGTGAGGATGGGTCTTTGCAAATAATTCATAGGCTGGCTGGTTCTGACGTTGTTGCATTACAAATAGATAATGATGAGTATACATTTAATGACGGTAGTAATGATGTAGACTTCCGTATTGAATCTAATGGCAATGCTAATATGTTTTTCGTTGATGCTGGTAATGATAGAGTTGGTATTGGAACAAATGCACCTAGTGCTTTATTTCACGTTGTTCAGGGTGGTGGTTCTATTTTATTTGGTAATACCTTCACTAACGTAGGACACACTGCAATGCATTTTAGTAATAGTGAAGGTAGTGGTGCTTATAGAATACGTTTTGATTCTAATGACACTGTTGTTGGTTCAATAGGTGTTGGAACAAGTTCTACAGCTTACAACACATCCTCAGATTATAGACTCAAAGAAAATGTAGTATACGATTGGGATGCAACAACAAGACTTAAACAACTTAAACCAGCACGGTTTAACTTCATTATTGATGCTGACAAAACAGTAGATGGCTTTCTTGCACACGAAGCACAGGCAATAGTGCCAGAGTCTGTAACGGGTACTAAAGATGAAGTTGACGAAGATGGTGTTGCCGTAATGCAAAGTATAGACAACTCAAAACTCGTACCACTTTTAGTCAAAACAATACAAGAGTTGGAAGCACGACTAACAGCAGGAGGCTTATAAAATGCCATATATAGGACGAGGACCAGCATTTGGAGTACGTAGTAGGTTTATCTACACCGCTACTGCATCACAAACTAGCTTTAGTGGAAACGATGACGCAGGTATTACATTAGCCTACACTGACACATTGTATATGGACGTATATCAGAATGGTGTACTCTTAGTACCAGCCACAGACTATGCAGCATCAACAGGTACATCCGTTGTACTCGTACAAGGTGCATCTGTAGGTGACACAGTAGAGATGCTCGTGTATGACATATTCTCTGTAGCTGACGCAGTGAGTGCCAAAGATGGTGGTACATTTAGCGGAACAATAGCTGCAGCAGGATACTCATCATCAACAGCAGGAACATCTAACTACATTGCTGGTGTTAATGCAGGTAACTCAATACAAGCTGGTGGTAACTACAATGTTACTGTAGGTGACGAAGCTGGTACTGCTATTACGACAGGGGATGACAATGTGCTACTTGGGTATGCCGCAGGAGATGCCCTTACAACCTCTAGTAGAAACGTAGCAGTAGGCTATGAAGCGTTATCTACAGCAACAGCCTTTAATGAAAATACGGCAGTTGGTTATAGATCTTTAAAAGCTAATACGGATGGTTATTCAAACACGGCTATTGGAGTAAACGCTATGTTAGCTAATACGACTGGTAACAATAACGTAGCAGTTGGACATGGCTCTTTAGATGCTAATACGACAGCAACTAGAAACACGGCAGTTGGTGCTAATGCTGCTGGAACAAACACAACTGGAACTAGAAATTCTGCAGTTGGTTATGATGCTTTATTTTCAAATACAACTGGAAATTACAACACCGCAATAGGTGATATTGCTTTGCGTGAAAACACTACAGCTAGTTACAATACTGCGCTTGGTATGGGAGCATTAGAAAAAGCCACTACAGGCGGTTTTAATGTAGCAGTGGGTACTCTGGCTTTAGACGCTAATACTACAGGTGCTGATAATACAGCAGTTGGACACGATGCACTTACGAGAGCTACTACAGGTGATAACAACACAGCATTTGGTGCTGAAGCTGGTTCACAAATTACTACAGGTGAAAAAAATGTCTGTATTGGGAGTAGCTCAGGTATACAAGGAACAGATTTAACTACAGGTACGCAAAACATTTGTATTGGACATGATACGGGTGTATCAGCTAATGGTGCAGCCAATCAAATTGCTATTGGGTCTGGGTTTTCTGCAGGTGGAGATAACACTGCATCCTTTGGTTACGGTTCTGTTTTATTAACAATAGGATTAGATGGTTCAGATACATCTTGGGCGGCTAGTTCTGATGAAAGATTAAAAACAAATGTAGCTACATCTACAGCAGGATTATCTTTTATAAATGATTTACGTCCTGTTACCTATGAATGGAAACAAAGAAAAGACGTTCCTTCTAATATGACAAGGTTTTATGAAGAGGGTTCTACTGAAGAGTGTCTAGGCTCTGGTGAAACATATCACGGTTTTTTAGCACAGGAAGTAAAAACTGTTATAGATAATCATTCTGAAGTTAAACAAGGAAGCCATATTTGGAGTCAACATAGTGATGGAACACAACAATTAGCTGAAGGTCATTTAGTACCTATGTTAACTAAAGCAGTACAAGAACTATCAGAAAAGAACGATGCTCTTGAGGCTCGTCTAGCAGCATTGGAGGCAAAGTAAATGAGTAAAGCAGCAGAGTTAGCCAAGGCAGGTGAGACACTAACGAACCAACCGTCAGGCAGGAAAAACCTTGTGACCAATGGGTCAATGCAGGTGGCACAAAGAAGTGTGTCAGAGACAGGTAAAGGTGATGCTAGTGGATATTTTACTTGTGATAGATGGAAGGTTGAAACTGATAATTCCGCAGGGCGTTTTACAATGTCACAAACTGCTGATGGCCCTAGTGGGTTTGCTAATTGTTTAAAATTAGATTGTACTACAGCAGACACATCTATTGCGTCAGATGAATATTTAATTATATCTCATCGTCTTGAGGGTCAGGATGTACAGCAATTTAAAAAAGGTACGTCAGATGCAGAACAGATAACTGTTAGTTTTTATGTTAAAGGAGATCAGGCGGCTACTTATGTTGTTGAGTTGTTTGAGCAAACAAACCTTAGAAATAATACACAGGCATTTTCAGTTACAACATCTTGGAACAGAATAGAACTTACATTTGCGGCTGACACGACAGGCGTTCCAGCGGATAATAATGCGCTAGGTTGGCAGCTTAACTTTTGGCTTCATGGTGGTTCTGATTATACAAGCGGTACATTTGCAAGTAACACTTGGGGTTCTCAAACTCCTGCCAATAAATATGCTGGAAGCAAAACATCTTTTTACGACAGCACAGATAGAGAGCTATTTATAACTGGAGTTCAGATGGAAATTGGCTCACAAGCTACAAACTTTGAGCATCGTTCCTTTGGGGAAGAGTTGGCTTTGTGTCAGAGATATTATTATAGACACGCAGATCACTCAGAAAATTCTGCAAATTCTGTTATTGGTGTAGGATTTTATTATAGTAGCAGTGTTATTATGACTTATGTTCCCTTTAAACAGACAATGAGAATTTCAACACCAACTTTAGAATTTGCATCAGGTTCAAATTATTACATACTTCAAAGAGATGGTACAACAGATGGAATAAATGATTTTACAATAGGAGCAAGAGGTACTAATGGTTGTAAAATTGATAACGCTGATGAATCAAGTGGAGATGCTGGAAAAGCAGGAATAATGATGACTGATAATGATGCTTCTTATATTGCTTTTGATGCAGAGTTATAAATATAAAGGATAAAAAGAATGGATTTTAGTTCAGCAAAATACAGAAAAGATAGCACTACTGGGAAAGTTACAACAGTTAGTGTAACTTCAAATGGCATTTCTCTGTCTATTCCAATGGACCCAGCTAACCGCCACTACGCAGAGATACTACGCCAAGTAGAGGCTGGTGATATAACCATAGCTGCAGCAGACTAGACATGGAAAAAAACAACTGGCATCTCAGTAAGTCCGTACCTGTCACCCTCATCGTTGCACTTGTACTACAAGCAGCCGCCATCGTGTGGACTGTATCACAAATGCAATCTAGCATTGAAGCTAATGCAACAAACCTCATCAGATTAGAAACACGAACAGAGAAGCTAGAGATGGCAGTGCAAGGCCAAGCTGTAGCTCTAGCACGAATAGACGAGAACATCAAAGCAATACGAACTCACGTAGAGCGTATAGCATCTAAAGATTAGTAAGGATTATATAAATGGCTATGAAGTTTGCTGGTTTTTCTCCAGAACAATATCAACTACTTGCTCAAAAACTAGGTGCGCCGCCAAACGCACAGCAAGATGAGTTAGATTTATTTTTTGCTTCTAGCCCTGGCGCGGCAGCAAAGATGGGCCGATATACTGAAGTTGCGCGGCAAATGGTTGAAGGTAAGCCAGTTAACATGGCTAATGGTGGTTTTGTATTTCCTAGAAAAGCCCCTACCGTTAACACAAATAGATTAAATCAAAAAGATAATCCTGAGTATTCTGAGTCGATAGTTGATATGCAAGCTGCACAAGTTGCTAAAATGCAAAATCAATTCCCTTTACCTGAAGAAAGAGAAAGACGTTTTCAGACAGGAGGAACCGCCACAAGTGATGCTTTAAATAAAGCACAACAAGCATACGCTGATGCTTTAGCTGCACAACAAGCTGCGAGAGAAGCACAGGCCGCCGACCCTACAGATGAATCTTTAGTAACTGCTGTAACTAATGCTGATGCAAGAGTAGTTGCAGCCAATGAAGCAGTATCTAATGCGTCCGACGCATTTAAACAAGTAGAGATGGATACTCCTGCTGAGTTAATTCAAAAAACACAAAAGGACCCTAAATCTTTAGTTACTAAGTCAGATGTTGCTACTACAACAGATGAACAAAAAACAGCAGGGACAATGGACCCTACTGCAGGAGATGCAGGCACTGCTGAAACAGCAGAAACAACGACAGGAACTACTACAGAAGCTACCTCTCCAACGGCAACACCTGCGGCTGTAGCTGATGCGATAAAATCACAGACAGATGTAAAAGAAGTTACGGATGCTACTACTGCAGCAGAGGGAACAGTATCTGATGAAGCCCAGGTTGATGCTGCCACTATGGATACATCTGAAGCAGGTACGCTAGATGTAGAAGCAGCACAAATAGATGAACCTACAACTGTTGCTGATACTCCAGACAGAGAAGTAGAAGACGATGAATTGATCGAGGGTTCCACCGTCGATATGGATCGAGTCAAAGAGGAAACTAACTTTGAAGCCGCAACAGGTAGTCCCTCCACTGATGCTACAGTAAAAGGCCAATTAACAAGTCTTATGAAAGACTTTGAGGGCGGTGATCCACCCCCTTGGGCTGCAGGGGCTATGAGAGCCGCTACAGCAGCTATGGCAGCTAGAGGGCTAGGAGCCTCCAGTATGGCAGGACAGGCCATCATACAGGCTGCTATGGAGTCTGCGCTACCTATTGCACAAATTGACGCTTCTACCTTTGCTCGATTTGAAGAACAAAATTTATCTAACAAACAACAAGCCGCTATGTTTGCAGCAGAAAAACGTGCTGAGTTTTTAGGGCTAGAGTTTAATCAAGACTTTCAAGCTAGAGTAGCTAACGCAGCTAAAATATCTGAAATAGCTAATATGAACTTTACTGCTGACCAACAGGTAGCTTTAGAGAACGCAAGGATAGCTAACTCTGTAGACATGGCTAATCTTAACGCATCTAACGCTAAAGTATTAGCAGATGCCGCTAACCTAACTCAATTAGACCTAGCTAATTTAAATAATAGACAACAGGCACAAGTTCAAAATGCTAAGTCATTCTTAGAGATGGACATGGCTAACTTAAATAATGAACAACAAACTAAGTTATTTAATTCACAAGCATTAATTAATTCTATAATGTCAGACGCAGCCGCCGAAAACGCAGCAGAACAATTTAATGCATCAAGTGAGAATCAAACTAATCAGTTCTTTGCTGGTCTAACTGCATCAATATCGCAGTTTAATGCTGAACAAAACAATGCAATGGAAAAGTTCAATGCAGGTGAAGCTAATGCTATTGCTGAGTTTAATACAACACAGTTAAATTTACGAGATCAGTTCAATACACAGAATAGTTTAATTATAGAACAAGCTAACGCTGAGTGGTTTCAAAAGATAGCTACAACAGATAATGCTGCAATTAACCAATCAAACAGAGAAGAAGCTGCTGCCGCTAACAACATGACAGCTAAAGGCTTCGATGCTTATATGATGGAGGTGAGAGACCTAATGGATTACGCATGGAAGACAGCAAACAATGATGCAGATAGAGCAGTTAAATTATCAGTCGCTAAACTTGAAACAGAGGCTGCGGCTGCAAATGCCAAAGCAACAAAAAGTTCAGGTCTTTGGTCTGCTCTTGGTGCTGTTGCTTCTCAACTCGTGCGGCCTGGGGGTCGCTAATATGGCGAAAGACGATTTTAGAGATTACCTAAGTCAACCAGGAGGAAAACCCTTTACAGATCCTGTGGATGCTAAATCATTAGGTGCAAAACCAAAAGACCCAAATAGTGATGAAGTAGGCAAAGGTCCTGAACCAGAAATAAAGTATAATGGTCCTGCACAAGTTAAAGAAATAGATGCACGAATAAAAAGTTTAATAACTAGTGCAGGGGAAGAAGCAGACGCAGTAGAAGCAAAATACAATAGATCAGATGTAGCTAACGAATTTGTTGATCTTGCACCCCCTGTGGATATTACTAGTACTAAACAAACAGAAGACCAAGATATGGCAAGTCAGATGGCTAGATTTAGAGCAGCCGACGCTATAACACCACAACAAAGAATAGATAGCCTTACTAATATTAGTTCGGATTCTTTAATTGCTAAGGAGTTCGATAAACATGAATCAAATTCTTACGATGCACTATATGCCTATGCAGAACAATTTGACCACAAAGACGAAAAATCTAAGTTTATAGGTAAGAAAATAACTAAAGAAACTTTAAGAGAGTTAGTTGAATTTAGTAGGGCAGGTAGTGAGTATGGCAAGTGGGTAAAGCCTAAATTACCCCCCGATAGTAAAGCAGCAAAAAACAATGATACGTCAACACCTTTAGGAAAATTTCAAATTGTTGGCACTACTTTAAGGGGCTTAATTGATAATTACGGTTGGGATTTAGATACGGTGTTTGACAAAAAAACACAAGATCAGATGTATTTACAGTTAGCGAATGAAGTAATGAACGTACCTTTTGGTAGTTTGCCTACATCAACACAAGCTGATAAACTGCAAAATCAGTTTGAGGGATTTAAAAATCTTACAGAAAATCAAATGTCTAATCTTGCTATAGAAACACAAAGAATAATTCAAAGAATAAAACAAACCAATCCTAATTTTTTTGATAAGAAGAAATAAAAAGAAAGATTAAATATGTCATATAGTTGGGGCGGCTGGGAAGACGAGTTTAAAGGTTTAACTAAAGAAACTAACTTTGCTGGTTCCGCAAATAAATCATTAGGTGCAAAGCCAGATGATACGTCGGGTGGTAACAACAACGACGACGATGGGGATCAAGGCACTGCTGCATCTAGTATCTTCAAGAATATAGCTAAGTCTGTAGTTGATAACACGGATGTATCCGTTGATGAAGCTATAGATATACTAACACCAGAACATAATACAGATGTAAGACCTTCAGGACTAAATACAAGTAGAAAACATAACACGTACTTTAAGAACTTAGAAAAAAATAGAGCTACTCAGTTTGAGTTCTTAAAAGGATTTATTGACTCCGATATAAATGAAACTGTATTTAAACCACAAGGTAAGAATTATTCTAGTTCTTCTGTAGGTGTATTTACAGAAATAACACAAGGTCGGCGCGAAGGTAAGGATATTAAAATAAAAGATCGTAATTCAGGAAGGGTTGTTTCTCAAGGAACGCCGCCTCCCAGAAGACCTAGTGTTGTAAGACCTAGTACCGAAACTGGTGGAATCTTTGACATCCTAGATAACCCGTTCAGTATGTTTACGGATGACCTATTCGATTACTCTAGTGATACTAGATATACTCCTGCTATTCCTACAATGATAACTATACCACCTACTGCCCTAGAAAAAGGTTTTAGTGCTTTTAGAGACTCTTTAACTTTTGAAGAACAATTAGATCCATCAGGTGAGCCTAAGATTGACTTGTCAGAGACTTTGAAAAAAACATTTAGGACGCTACGAGATAAAACTATAGAAACGCAAGTTAGTGACGCGGTTACGGGTTCTACTTCTAGTTCTGACAGGACTATGCGATTTACTTCTGATTTTGATTATAACAGAGAAGAACCAGGTTTATCTACAGCCGCGCTAGGTTTTGAAACTGATATGGGCGGTGCTGAGTTATCTGCAAGTAAAGGCATAACAAATGTAGATGAGTATATGGGACTGAACGTCGGCGGTAAGTCCTATGCTGGGTATCAGTACGGTTTAACTTCTGACTTGTATAACTACGGAGACACTGCACAATATACGCTGACTACTCCAACAGTAGACGGTTTAACTGGAACGACTTCGTTTGGTGCAGAAGGAACGTCCGTCGGCTTAACTAAAGCAGGTGACGCTTTCTTAGGTGGTAAATATAATTTTTCAATAAATGCAGATGATGACAATAATGTTAATGCTGAACTTACTGCAGGATGGAAGTGGTAATATGGGCTTTCCTCTTGAACTAATAACGATGTTAGGCTCCACAATACTAGGTGGTGTAATGACTATCTGGGGCCAATCCATAAAGGCTAAAGCAGAACAAAACAAAATGCTCTTACAGCGTGCTGAGTTTAGAGCAGGTGCAGTAAAAGACTCCAGAGAGTACGGCAGTAAAGATAAACACTTTGCTTGGACTCGAAGGCTTATTGCATTAGGTGCAGTGGGGGCCATCAT
>Ga0208669_1000988_pt1 | contig 10700 bp, 10 predicted proteins | sample 21_taG_FD_184095 | JGI IMG/M metagenome (GOLD analysis project Ga0208669, IMG submission 184095) | Marine viral communities from the Subarctic Pacific Ocean - 21_ETSP_OMZ_AT15319 metaG (SPAdes) (version 2) | ecosystem: Environmental > Aquatic > Marine > Oceanic | place: Pacific Ocean | collected...
GACCCGGCGTTAATTCGAAATAAAGCTGAAAGGTCCGCAATTCAGCAACAGGTAGGGCAGGAAATGGGGCAAGAAAAAGCGATGGCACAAGCCGAAGCACAACCGGAGCCACAGCCGACTATATGAGCAAACTTTTTATAAAAGAGTCTGAAATAGGAAAAGTAATTATAGGGCAAACCCCGGAAGAAATGAAAGAATGGAGAGCGAAGGGGATAGGGCCAGAGTACAAAATTATGGACAACAGGGTTTATTACAAACTTTCAACGCTAGAAAAGTTTTTTACTCAAAATAAAGTGGAAACAAAACCTTTATGAGCAAGCAACTTGAGGGATGGGAAGCTTTAGAAAAGCGACCCCAGGGAGTAAGTGAAGAAGAAAAACAAGCGGCGATGGATGCCGACCATCAATGGAATATGCAGTTAGCCAGGACTTTCCAAACTGATAGCGGAAAGGCGGTTTTAGATAGATGGAGGCGGGGGACGATAGAAAAGAGGTTGGACCTTATGCTTTCTAATCCCATGACAGGGCAAAAGTACCCTATCCCCCAAGAGGCGATTTTTGCAAGGATAGGCGAGGAAAACTTTGTAAAAGATATTTTGACGAGAATTGAAAGAGCCAAACAATGAAAATGATAGGCCAATGCGAAACGTGCAAGTTTAGCAAACGGTTAAGCAAGGTTAAGGGGAGCAAATTTGTTTGTAAAAAACCCCAACCTAATCCTTTATGGGATTATACATTTTCTGGAAGTTTCGGTTGTATCAATTACATAACCAAACAATAACTTAAACCCGGTGACTTATGACAAATGAAGTAGTCGAGACAGAAATGGAAGGCGCAGTACAAACAGACCCACAGGACGGGAACAACCAGCCCGATCCAGAGGTAAGCGTAGACGGATTAATGGGCGATGCTCACAAAGAGGGAAAAGAGCCGGAGCCAGAAACGGAAGAACCCGTAAAAGGGGAACGCCCAGAAAGTATACCGGAGCAATTCTGGGATAAAGACAAGGGCGAGATTAAATCCGAATCCCTGGCAAAGTCTTATTCTGATTTACGAAAACAATTTAACAAGCTCCAGAAAGATAAGGGCAAGAGCGAGAAGGCCCTGGAAACAGCCGAGGAATATTTAGAGGATTTTGAGGTCCCAAAAGAAATAGAAACCGAGGACGGGGTTAAGTCCCTAGACCGAATAAGAGATTTGCCGAATGATGATCCGGTTGTTGTCTCATTTTCTAAAGCGGCTAAGAAATACAATTTAAGCAAAGAGCAGTTTGCGGGGATTGTTACCGATGTTTTAGCGGGAGCGAATGATTTAATGCCAGAGCCGTATAACCGTGAGGCGGAAATAGAAGCTTTGGGCGGAGAAGAAAAGGCTATCCCGGTTATAAGAACTAACCAGAATTATCTTTTACACCTTCATAAAAACGGGGTGCTAAACGAGGACCAATATAAGTATGCTTTGGATTTTGGGGCTACAGCTATCGGCGTTGAAACCTTAAACAAGTTAAGGGTTAATGCTGGAGAGAAGCCAATCCCGACAGGCGCGAGTGTAAACACCGGAGCCAAAACCCCGGATGAGTGCGCGGCTATGATGAGTGATCCGAGGTATAACGAAGAAGGCCCAGGCGGTGACGCTTACCGGGCAGAAGTAGAAGCGGAGTTTAGAAAAACTTATGGCGAATAAAAAGCTTTATAAGTTTGCAGTCTTTTGGTAGTAATGCGATAGGGCCTTTTTAAAGCAACCCGAAAAAGCATTTAGTAGTTTTCGATTTGTAGTAAAAAGAGACTCCACCATTCAGGGAGAGCAATTCGGCAACCTTGCCGGACCTTTTAACTTGATACGGACAATCTCAAGAGTTTAACGAGATTATCAATCATTTAAGTTAAGGGGTTTTCCCATGAGTAAAACACTTACCACTAATGCGGCGGCGCAATTTGATGCCGAAGTAAAACAAGCTTACCAGGGTGCGGGTGAATTGCGTAGCACAGTCCGGGTTAAAACCGGGGTTGTTGGTTCAACGCACCGTTTCCCTAAAATCGGCAAGGGTCTAGCGACTCCCCGAATCCCACAAACAGACGTTATTCCTATGAACGTTGCACACACCGGAGTTGTTGCGACTTTGGCAGACTGGAACGCACCGGAATATACGGACATTTTCGACCAAGCAAAAGTTAATTATTCAGAGCGACAGGCTTTGGCTAAAGTTATCGCGGACGCTATTGGAAGGCGCGAGGACCAGATATTGATTGACGTTCTTAACGCCGCTTCCTCAACAGCCGGAAGTGTAGCCAAAACGGTAGGAACAAACGCCGCTATGGACACCACTAAAATCCGAAGAGCCGCAAAGCTTTTAGACGACCAGGGTGTACCAATGAGCGACAGGCATTTTGTATGGAGTTCGGCGGCTAAAGAGCAAATGTTAGGCAGTACGCCAGCGACTTCCTCAGACTTCTCAGCCGTAAAAGCTTTAGTCAACGGGGAAATTAATTCCTGGATGGGCTTTCAATACCACATGATTGAAACCCGTGACGAGGGCGGCTTACCACTTTCCACTAACGATAGAACTTGCTTTGCTTATCACGGCGGTTCTATGGGTTCAGTGGGTCTTGCGGTAGGTATCAACTTTAAAACATCAGTTGATTATGTGCCGGAAAAAACTTCCTGGCTTTCAAACGGAGTCTTTTCGGCGGGTGGCGCGGCTATCGACCCTAAAGGGATCGTAGATATTACGGTTGACGAATCCGTTGTTATCACTAACTAATTAACTTTTAAAGAGAGGTAAATGATATGGCATACGCACAAAGCGGCCTTAACCTGATCGGTGGTAATTCGATTCCGGGAAGTGGCCCACAAGTCTGGAGTTATAGCTCTGCAGACGCTTTCGCAACCGTAAAAGGTGCGGGATATTTCAATGATTTGCGGGACCAGTTGCAGGTCCACGACATGATTATAGTTGCAGGGTCTACAGGTGGAACCGTGACCTATACAATCGTTTTCGTGGCGACCTGCCCTGCTTCACCGTCAACTACTAATGTGACCACAAGCGCATTGGATGTTAACGCCGCGTAATTAAATATCAACTTGCCCTGGACCTTGACCTTTCACCGGGACAGGGGACAGGGTTGAGTTGGTGTTTACCCACATTTTAAAAAGAGGTTTTATGTTTGATGATACTTGTTTCTCACCTATAGGCGGGCAGACGATTAAATCAGCCCCAACCGTTTACTCTTACAGAACCGAAACAGACACTTTACAAGATGTTATGGTCCCCGGTTATTTCAACTCTAAGTCTTTATTGTTTGCGCCGGGAAGCGTTATCCACGTTATAGCGGTTGACGAGATAGCCCAAATATTTGTTAAAGCGGTAGAAGGAGTCAGTGTAATTCTGGATAACAGGGTAATTTTAGCGCAAACCTTAAAGACCCAGGCAACTAATCCGGTGAAAAAGAAAAATAATAATAGAACCCAGAAGGCGGCTTAAAAATGGCAGGTTCAGAGACAGACATCAGCATATCATCCCAGGCGTTAACGCGATTAGGCGACAGCCCTATTTCTTCTTTTAATGAAACATTTGGCGCGGTTACTTGCGGGAATGTTTATCCATTTGTAAAGCGGCGGGTCCTGGTCGCTTATCCCTGGCGGGTAACTATGGTTAAGTCCCCATTGTTAAACTTGATTGTGGGAAGCCCAAACTCTGAATATAAAAACGCTTTTCAGTTACCGCCGGATATGTATAACGGCCCCAGGACGGTATGGAATAGTCCCGCCGCAGACACTTCTAATAAAACGCCGTATAAGGATTACGAGATATTCCAAAATCAGTTGTTAACGGACGTTGACTATATCAAGGTGGATTACCAGGTAGACGTTGCCGAAAATGATATGCCGCACCATTTACTTGAAATGATGGTTAAGGCGTTAATGGCAGAAGTGGCGTTAAGTGTTACCGACCAGCAAAACGTTAAAGACGAGGCGTTAATTTCAGCATGGGGGATGCCATCTGAAAATGGCAGAGGTGGTTATTTTAGGGAGGCCAGCCGTTTGGATGCTCAGACTAGACCGCCTTCTAGGGTTAAATCTTTTCCGCTTACAGCAGTTAGGGGTTCTTAAATGGCAAGGTTGCGACCCGCAAAAACAAATTTTAGTCGGGGAGAAATGGACCCCCAGGCGTTAATGAGACACGACACCGTAGCCTACGAAAACGGCGCGGAGAAATTGCGAAATGTTTTAGTTTTCCCCCAGGGAGGTGCAAGAAGGCGGCCCGGTCTTGAGTACATAGACGAGATACCGCCAAAGACAGCATCAAATAAGCCGTCTGGGTCCTGGGATAATATAAAGATGATTGAGTTTAAATTTTCAATCTCACAGCTTTATATTATTTATTTTGTAAAATCCTATTTCTACATATACCGAAACGATACCTTTGTTTTTGAGGGTTCGCATACCTACACAGACGCACAAATACCCGCGTTAAATTGGGATCAAAACCTAGATACTCTTTTTCTTTTTCATGAGGACCACACAATTAGAACCCTTGTCAGGGGTGGGTCCGATTCAAGCTGGACGCTTGCAGACTTTACCCTTACTAATCTGCCGACAGTGGTTTTTGACAATACGGCAAATGGTACGGGGACCCCATCAGCAGAAGGAACAGCAGGGGGGACGGTAAATTTTACTTCTGGAAGTTCAAACTTTGTATCGGGCGATGTTGGAAAGTTTATCAGGGGGAACGGGGGATATGGAGAAATAACAGGGTATACCAGCGCAACAGTAGTTACCTTAACTATTGTTCAACCTTTTAATGACGCAGACGCTATCGCTAACGGCTTATGGGCGATGGAAGAAGTTGCTTATTCGTCAGCTAGGGGTTGGCCTGTTTCGGGTACGATTTTTCAGGGCCGTTTAGTATTGGCAGGGGCTAAGTCTTTGCCTGATTTTTTCGCCGCAAGCAGGTCCGGTGTAATTAAAAACTTTGCTAATTCGGACGCAGACGATGATTCCGCGATTGTGGCCTTTGGAGATACACCAGGAATAAGCACGTTTTTAAATGTTTATGGTGGGCGGCATTTACAGATTTTTGCTAATGATGCCGAGTTTTATATTCCTAAATCAGAGTCCGACCCTATTACTCCGAATAATGTAACGCTTCGGCGCAATTCATCGGTGGGAAGTAAGGGGACCGAGGCGGACAGTTCTAGGGTAAACATTAAGCCGCAAGAAGTGGATGGGGTTGTTTATTTTGTCCAGAAAGGTGGCGGAGATGTTAGGGAATTTGTTTTTGATGATGCAGTACAAGCTTATGGAACCTCAACCGTTGCGATAGTTTCCAGCCATTTAGTCAGAAAGCCAAAAGATACAGCTTTAAGGCGGAGCCAGTCTATAACGGAGCCTAATTATTTATGGGTTGTTAATGGTGAGGACGGGACGTTAGCGGCTTTTTGTGTATTGAGATCCGAGGAAGTTAACGCTTGGACACTGTTAAAGACTAAAGGGACGTTTGAGAACGCCGCAGTTATTGACCAAGATAGCTATTTTGCTGTTAAGCGAACTATAAACAGCGCAACCGTTTGGACTTTGGAGAAGTTTAATAACGACTTGCTTTTTGATGGTGGCAAGGTTGGAACCGGGACTGTTTCAAGTGTTTCTAATTTGAATTGGTTAGAGGGTGAGGCAATACAGATAATTCTTGACGGGTCCTATATGGGAACCGTGACGGTATCAAGCGGGGTTGCTACTTTCCCCAGAACTACAGCTTCCAGTTACCAGCTAGGAATCCCTTTTCCAGACGTTGACGAAGCGGGGGACGAAGCCCCGGCAGGAGCAGGGAATAACGTTTTAATCAAACCGTTGCCGGATGATTTTGCGGTCCCAAGTGGTTCAACAATGGGGAAAAGAAAGCGAGTGGTAAACGTAAATATGAGGGTTTACCAAACACAAGGATTTTATATCAATAATAAGTTAGTCCCGTTTAGAGAGTTGGGCAGTAGTTTGTTGGACGATGCCGTACCGACAAAGACTAGGGACGTTAAGGTTAAGGCCATTCCAGGGTTTACCGAAAAAGGCCAATTCACAATAACACAGCAAGAACCCCAAGCCATGACGGTGTTAGGGTTTGCTTATGATTTGGCGGTGTAGAGTATGGAAGTAGTAGCGGCGAAAGCGTTAGCGTCAACGGCGGTAACATCAACAACGGCGGCGGCTGGAACCTTTGCGGCGGCGGGCGGAACCTCTTTAGCGGCGGGGACATTCGCCGGAGTAGGTGCGGGTTCGGCGGCGGCAGGTGCGGGCTTAATGGGTGCGGGTGGGGTTGCGTCTGCTACAGGTTTCGGTGCGGCTATGGCAGGGATAGGTTCGGCCCTTTCTAGTTTTTCCGGGCTTGGTTCCTCAGTATTAACCGGGTTGCAAGTAGTGGGCGCGGTAGATTCGGTTGTTAACCCGTTCATGGAAGGCCAAAGGGCGGCGGATATTGCAGAAGTGAACGCGGCACAAACCGACCTAGACATTCAACAAAAACTATTACAAGGCAGAGAGTCCTCAGTTAGAGCTTTGGAGACTTTAAACCAACAATCCGCCCACAATATAGCGGCGGGGTTTGCATCCGGTATCGGGTTATCCCCATCGGTTGCAAGTTCGATTGATTCAATAACCAGGAAACACCGATTTGACGACACATTGACCCGAACCAGCAACATCTTAGAGGCCGGGTCCTTACAAAGAAAAAGCGAATTACAAAGAGCGCAAGGGCAGACCGCAAAAGTTAGGGGAACTTTTGAGTCACTTGGCGCGGTTGCTCCGGCGGTTAAGACAGTTAAAAGCCTTTTTACATAAAATTAAACAATTCATAGGGTAGATAATGGTTAAAAGAGTCAGTAGCAATCAGGTATCAGGTGGCGGAAATAAAATTCAGCTTCCTAGTAATGTCCCCGCAAGGCTTATCCAAGATGTTGGACGATCTACCCTTTCAATTAATAAACTTATTGCCCCTACAGTTTTGGACTTGCAGAAGTCAGAAGGCCGCAAGGTTGCAAGGCAGGGAATTGTAGACGGGCAAAACGGGAAACTAGACCCCAAGCTTTTATTTAATCCTTCCTTTAGGGGCCAAGCTTACACCGATAACGCATTAAGCCATTACACGAAAACTCTAGAGCTACAAACTAGGCAGGGCATTAATGACATTATTAAAGAAAATCCCAGAGATTCAGTTAAAGCGGAGAAGTTAATAGGCGCATTTATCCAGGGCAAGCTTGAAGGGATGCCGCAGGAGCTTAGAGAGAGAACCGGAAACCATTACGCCTTGCAATCAAAAATAAGCGCAAACGCAAATTTAGCAAGAATTAGGAAAACAGAAAATGACTTAAGGATAAAAGAGCAGGAAGCGGTAGACCTCCAGCTAGACATGGACATAGCAAAAGAAGCCCCCTTAAACGGGGCGGGTCTAGGTTCTAATAGCTTTTCGGTTCAGCAATCCTCATTAATTGTTGCTATGCGGGACCGGAAACAAATAGAGGCCAGGTATGAAGCTGAAATTAATGACGGGGTTACAACTATTCCAGCCCATTCCGAGACTGAAAAAATAAACGCCCTTGCTAAATACGACAAAATCATAGGGTCCTCAATGATTCAGGAGCAGTTTAGAGGACAAAAAGATAAGGCACAGTATTTAAGGGATTTTCAGTTAGGAAAACTGGAAGAAAATTTTATTTTAAAAGACGATGGAGGAAACACCCTTTTAGATTTGAGGCCAGGGCCGCAAGCAAGGGCCTCTTTAGCGTCTGGAATGAGAACAATTATTAATGCGGAAAATGCGGAAGTAAAAAGAAGGCAGACCGCAGTTAAAGGAAGCATTGATAGCTGGATATCAGACCTCAAAAATAGTGTTCCAAAAACAGCAGAGCAAGAGGCCGAGATAGGGGCAAACGTTGAGCAGTTCGGCACAGAGGCGCAAATAGAAAGGTGGCATAACTGGCAAGACTTCAAGCATGAGTATGGGGAATTAAGGACTAAGGCCCCTGTGAAAATAAATCAAGCACTTATCAATATAGATGCAGAGATAAAAGAAGCTAGGGTTCAAGGGGATATCGTAACCCCTGGGATGATTGAACGCCGAGACATAGTGGCAAAACTAAAAAATGAAAAACAAGAACTTTTAAACAAAGACCTTTTAGCGGCGGGTTACTTTTACGGTGATATTGAAAATGTAGGGCCATTATTAGATTCGGACTTAATGCGGAAACAAGCGGACCAAGCTAGGTTTATGTCAGAAAAGTACAATATGCCTTTAGCTGTTTTAAACGGAGACAATCTAATACGGTTTAAAAAAGCCTTAGACGACCCAAATTTGACCGGGGACAAGCTGGAAGGATTGTTAAATATTTTTGATGGATTTGGAGAAGATAAATTTCAAGCTTTATCAGAGCTTGCCCCTAAACATCCAGGTTATGCTCACCTTGCGGCCCTTATGGATTATCAAAAGGACCATGTAACGTCAGCCGCCGCGCAAGGATTTGTTTTAACAAAGCAAGGGGGAACAAACAAAGTAACGTTCCCCAGAGTAGACACGAAAAACGCGGAAGCTGAAATTCTTGAGAATACTTTTCGCTTAAACAGTAAAGCTAGGGACGGGGTTGTAGAGGTTGCAAGAGCGATTTATACGGCGATGGTTTTTAATAGCGGCGGAAGTGAGGCCACTAAGTTTTTTGGAACAAGCGCAACGCCTGGGGAGTTCAATAAAGAACTTTATAAAAAAGCTTTACAGCAAGCCACAGGGCAAAAAGATTTAAAGACTGGAACGACAGGCGGCATTGTTACTTTAAAGGGCCACTCTGTAATGGTTCCCATGAACATGAAGCAGGAAGATTTTAAGAAGGGGATAGAAAGCCTAACAAAAGCAGACTTTGAAAAAGGCGGGGTTCATGGGGGAATAATACAAGATACTGCAACATTAGGGACAGAAGGCGGCGACACAAAAGCTGAGTTTGATAAAGACGACACCTTTCTAGTTTCGATGGGCGATGGACAATATGTTATGGGCAGGGCAGATGCTAACGGTAACACCGAACTACTAAGAGGGGCAACCGACCCGGACAGCGATAACCCCGCAGTTAGACAGGGGTTTTATGTTTTGGATTTAACTAATGCTTTAGATGCTAAATCGGAAAGAGAAGCAGAAGAAGAAGTCCAAGCAGAAGAAAAAATCCAAGCTATTCAAAAAGAGCAAGCCGAGAGAAAAGTTAAATCAGATAAAAAAGCGCGAGAGATATTTAGTTCTGGGGCAGAAATAGTAAAAGAAGCCCCGGAGAGTATTAAAGATATGGTGCTTGAGGGATCATCTGCAATAACAAAAGGAATTGTAAATGCCCCTGAAACACTTGAGAAAGCTAAAGAGGGAATAACGAAGGGGTTAGATTCGACAATTCAACAGCTTGAACAGCTTTTTGATAATTATTTTGGGAAGGCAGAAAAGGGAGCGAAAGGTTTTCTGGAGTTTACCGAAAAATCAGGAACCGAACTTGCGAAATTAGCGGGAACCGGTTTATCTAAAATAACCGAAGGGATTATTAGTTCCGGGGATAACGTACGGGCTGGTATAGAAACCGTCAAGGAATTTGCTGATAAAAACACAGAAGAAGCCAAACAACTAGCGAAGCTTGTAACAAAGAAAGCCCGCAAGTTAACTAACGAGGCAAGCGTTAAGCTTTTTGCTAAAACAGTTGCCCCGATGATTGTTAGTCCTGGGCGGTCTGATGGACTTCCCGCCCCAGAGAACGTTATGACCGCATTAGTCAGCGTTGAGTCTAGTTTTAAAGCCAACCAAGTAAGCCCGCAAGGTGCAAGAGGTCCCGCCCAGATACTTCCAGGGACCGCCCAGGATATAGCAGAGCAAAGCAAGTTAGGTTTTACCAGGGACGAGATTTTAAACGACCCAGAGAAAAATATTATGGGCGGAATGTATTACCTTTACGAAGTTTTGTTAAAGAGGTATTCCGGCCCAGACAGATTAAAGTTTGCAGTAGCCGCTTATCATGGGGGTTTGGGGAACATCGACAATGCTAGAGCTAAGGTGGCCCATAAAAATGATTTTAATTCTGTATACCCGAAGCTAGGACCAAAGACACAAGATTATGTCACTAAAGTAATGAGCAGGATACGAGGTTAGTAATGTCAGGATTATTTTTAAATCAATCTGATTTTTCAGGGATAAAAGCCTATGAGCCGGACACCGGTTTTTCGGAGAACTATGATAGGCGTATAGACATTGTATTCCATGAAGGCCAGTCTGTATCTAGCTTTAACGCCCATCAAGAAGCCTATGAAAAGCGAATTGAAAATGTAAAAGCGTTAACAGGGGTTGAGCTTCAAAACCCTTATTCCCTAAAGAATATTTTTAGTTTGCAGGAAGAATCTGACAAGTTTGAAACAGGTTTTGAAGAAGCGACTAAGAATCTATCAGGGGAAGAAAAAACGGGACTCTTTACATACGAAACAATGATTGAGGGAATGAGGGAAACAAGCAAGAGATTAAATCTTGAGGCGGAGTTTTCTGAGCAGAGAGCTACTTTTATGGGGAAAGTTGGTGGAGTAGCGGGAAGCATGGCGGGCTTTTTGTTTGACCCCTTGCAAATAGCAACCCTACCTTTTGGCGTTGGAAGCCTAGCAGGGAAAACCGTATTGCAAGCCGCAGGGCGAGCCGGATTGACCGAG
>Ga0208669_1000989_pt1 | contig 10699 bp, 17 predicted proteins | sample 21_taG_FD_184095 | JGI IMG/M metagenome (GOLD analysis project Ga0208669, IMG submission 184095) | Marine viral communities from the Subarctic Pacific Ocean - 21_ETSP_OMZ_AT15319 metaG (SPAdes) (version 2) | ecosystem: Environmental > Aquatic > Marine > Oceanic | place: Pacific Ocean | collected...
GGTTTAGGAAATTTCAATCTTTCTTTCCTTGATAAAATCGAGGATAGATGGCGATCAGGACGTAAGGCTGCGGCGAAAGCCAAAGGCATTAGCCTGGTTGTTAAAAATGCTTAACCACGGTGTCATTACTACATCCATATCTTTTCCCGCATCGTGGTTATGCAAATGGATACGACTCAAAAAAGATTAATTAAAGAATCTATAATACTGATGGAGATTATGTCTGGTGAAGACCGGATGCATTATCTTGAGCGTATGTGGAAATTGTATATCGATGTGTACGAGAGATCTTCGATGAGAAGTAGTGTTCGTAAGCGAAAAAATACTCCTATAGCTAAGAGGAAAGCCTATGAACTGTGCTCCGAACTTACTAAAATTTTTGGGCATTAAGTTGAGCCTGGAGATTGTAAAACCGAAAGCTTTTGCAGAACAGAGATTGTTCCAAGCTATCCTGGTGCAGGCCTTAGAGGACGCAGTAAATACATCTGGATTTAAAAAAGAAACTTACCATAAACATGATTCTCATAAATGGTTTGTAGGTAATAGCATTGACTTTCAGGACGTATGTTGGGGTGCTGACATGGATCCTGACTTTGTGCGAGGAGAGTACATGAAAATGGTCGATGAGGGTCGAGTACATTTTACCCAATTACAGGTATCCTGGATTAAGTATAGAGATTTATATAAAAGGTATCGAGAATGTGGGAGTAAAGAGGAGAGAAGAATTATTAAGAAGCTTATTTTAAAAGAGAATTTAAAAAGATTAGAGGACTAGTCATGGGGGACGAATGAATCTAACTCCTGGGGGGAAAAACCAGAGAGCAATTATTGTTAGACCCCCAGAAGTCATTAACCAAAGTTTATAAGTGTTAAATAACACAGGTCAACTGTAACAGAATACCGGCCACCGGGCAATCGAAAATTTCTACTATATAGATTATCTAGAGTGATTGAAAAAGAAAAGTGCTCAGGGGGTAAAAGAGGTGTATCTGGTGTATCTAATGTTCTATTAGTCAATAATACCAATGGTTTTAATCAATTTTAGTGGTGTATCTATGGTGTATCTATGGTGTATCTGGGATACACCACTCTTGCGGGAACGTTATCGAAACTATTTAGGGCTATTACATTAGGTTAGAATAATCTATATAGTAGAAATTATGAGTAAATTTAAATTAACACTGATGGTAGGTAAAACGTTATATAAACCACTTGCTAAAGTAATTAATAAAAACAGAAAACCAACTAGAGACTATAGAAAAGCACAGGCTTCAAAAACATCTAAAGAATTAGCTACTTTGAATAGAGCTCAAGAGAGATTTGAAACAGCTAGAGACTATAGTGATGCAAGTAAAAAAATAATGAAATACAAAAAAATTCCAAAAGAGGGTAGAGATGCTTTTGATGATGCTTTTAAAAGGGTTTTGAAAAAAAGAGCTAAAATTAGAACTATTTTGATGGATCCAAAATATCTAAAAACAAAAAAAAATAAAAGAGGCGGTTTTATTTAATTATGATGAAGAAATTAAAGTTTTTGAATGAAGTTAGAAAAGTTGTGAACAGGGAAATAAGAGATGCTTACAAGTCTTATAGGACTTCTTCACCAAAAGGCAAAAAAACTGCTGATATTGTCAAAGATAGTAAAGTGACAAGAGCTGTTGCTAAAGCAGATGTTAAATCTGGAATTACACAAGAATTAAAAAGCAAATTTAAATTTGAAGAAGATAAATCTAAAAAACGAATTATAACTTCAGCTATAAATAAACTAAAATAATGCCTGGTGGACTTAAAAAGAAATCGTTAAGAACCGAACTTGATCTAACTCCAAAACAAAAAATGTTTGTGGAGATATATGTTAAAGATTGGGGTTCAATTACACAAGCTGAAGCGTTGAAGCGTGCAGGCTATGTGTGTACTAACGAAAGAGATTATGGATCTGTTGCATCTAGAATGTTGTCTAGAAAACACAGCCCCCATATTGCAAATTATTTTGATAAATTATTTGATCTTGAGAAAAAAAAATACGAAAGTGACAACCTTAGAAGATACAAAAGGTTAGAAAGAATTGCTGACAAGGCAGAGAAAGAAAAACAATTCGCTGCCGCTATTAACGCTGAATATAGATCTGGTCAATTGGCTGGTGCATATGTTGATCGTAAGGAAGTAACTGTTAGTGGTTTGGAGGGTATGTCACGTGAGCAACTTGAGAAAAAGTTATCGGAACTATCAGACAAAATCGATGGCTTCAATGCCAAGACGATTGAGGTTGAGTCCGAAGACGTTACAGCAATTGAAGAAAGCTAGTTGGTCGGAATGGTTAGATGTTTTTAACCAAGTACATAATTCTACCATCACCACTTCAATTGGTAAAATTAAGGTAGAGATTGATGACTAAAAGAAAACGACAACAATCAAAAATACTTAACTTTGATTTTAAAAACCTCGGAAATATAATCGATGATTACCCATTTGTAGAAATAGAATGGCTTGATATCGAAGGTGACGCTGGCTGGTCTAGCACAAAGGATTTGAGCAAAGAACAATTACCTGTATGTGTATCGAAAGGTTATTTGTTAAGTCAAAAGAATGGCATTACTAGAATATTTAGTGATTACATCAAATCAAAAGACAAACCAACATTTGACAATATTGGTGCAACAACTATTATTCCAACAGCTGTAATTAAATCAATTAAGAAACTAAAAATATAAAATACTTACTCAATCATGTCTAATAAAAATGGGGAAACTAGGCTATGGCAGAAAGTAAAAAAAGGACTGACTGATTGCTTTTTAACACGCATAGAATCTAGCACAATCAATGGTATTCCCGATATTCACGCAGTCATGGGTAGTGAAGTTTTTTGGATAGAATTAAAATCAGATTCATTAAGTTATCCCAAGCTAAATAAGTGGCAGATTGTATGGATTAACAAATATATTAAAGCTGGTGGTAAAGTAATTATATTAAAAGAAAACTTGGCAAAGACCCTCTCGCATAGTGCCCTTAAACTGTACAGACCAGTGTCCGTTTTCACGGATCCTCGGTTACTGGTTCCTCGTTCCTCGTTCTCGGCACCTTACAACTGGCCACAGATCCAGCGGGTCCTCCTTCAGGAGCTGGGATGGCAGCCTGAGGCAGCGTGATCCTCGTTCTCGTTTCCTGGCCACCGTTTCTTTCCTCTTTGTTTACGGTGGCCTGGTGACGGGACCTGCAGCTCAGGCGTAAGATCTCGTTTCTCGTTGACAAACCTCGCTAGTTCTCGTTAAACTTAACTGCACTGGCCCTGCCAGGCAGCTGGTACCCATCCTTCAGGATCACCAGCGTAGTTCTCGTTTTCGTTTATGGATGAAACTCGTTCTCGTTCACAGGCCAACGGTGAGTCTTCTGCAGCGTGAGCTTCAGGGGGTGCAGACTGGGATCTCTTTCCTGAGAAACTTTTGCTTGACAAGTATCCCATGATATCTTATAAGGACAATGCCTCGTTGTGGCTGGTCTGCTGGAAAATGATATGCAGAAACCAAGATGTAGCCACGGGATCGCAAAGTCCCTAGGAACCAGACTTTGGACGCAACGTGGCTTGACAGGTATCCCATGATATCGTATGGTCAGACTAAACAAAGGAGAAACAATGGCAATAGATTTTGATGCCCTCGATCTCGTTCGAGGAGAGAACAAAGCTCGTTCATATAATAAGAAACTAGATGAGCTTACGCAGCGTAATACTAAGCTGGAGGCCCAGGTGAAAACTCTCGCTTCCCTACTCGGTGACATGTGCGTACAAGCAGATGAAGACACACCTTCCAGCAGCAGGACTGAGCATTTCAGGAGTGCTATGGATAATGCCTATGAATATCTAGAGAAAGAAAAATTAATTTAGGCCTTGACAGGTATCCCATCATGTCTTATATGTAAGGTGCGGTCTTATCCTTTATCCGGTAACGGGGGAAAGGTGAACATTCATATGATCTTCATCCGATGAGGTCGCGTTAACCAAAGGAGAACTACATGAACAAAGACAAAGAAAAAGAGAAACCTGCTAAACAAGAAGACAAACCTGAAGAAGGCAAAGTATACGCACTGACCGGTGCCCGGGGCACGCGCTGCATTGCAAACGGTAATACCTGGAAAGACTCGGAGGTTAAAGATGCCTAGACATCTAATAGAAAAGCAAAAAAGGTTACTGGATGAACATCGGTACGCTAGCAAATCAGATGACCTACCTCAAAAAGTTTGGAACAATCTTGTAGATATGAATGATTTCGAAACTATTTATTCATTCGTTAATGATTACTTACATCGTCATTACGATCCAAAAGCTGTAGAAGTGAAAGAATGGTTCCTTAAGCCAACCATCACCGAATGCCTCGTGGAGTATCAGATGCAGGAATTAGGTTTGATTTCCGACATTGCCAAGCACGGATGCAGCGGAGGCGTTGCTGGTATTATATATTATGATGAAACAACTGCGTTTCATCAACAACATGAGGAAGAGATCTGGCAACTGGTCCACGATCACGCGGATGCAGCTGGTCTTCAGAGTGGTGAATTTCTTCAGCATGTATCCAAAGACCCAGGCTCGTTGAAACAACTAGTCAATGATCTCGTCTGGTGGGCGGTTGAAGCCAGAGCTCAGGAGGTCCTAGAGAATCCTTTACCTGCAGCTGGTAACTGATGTGGTCGTAGGACTCGTTAGCCTCTGGTTTTTTGGCTGGTTAATGTTCCCTAACTTAACTGGCTGGATCACCTTCATCTTTTGCCTTTCGCTCGTTGGGTTCTTCGCTTGATCTCGCTCCTCGTTTACTAAAAGTTACCTTCTCAGGACGGTGAAGGTACTGTGGGATCAGATGGCAGCGTGCAGATTTCTCTCGTTTCTCGGCATGAAAGGGTTTTGTTGGTTTGAAGTAAACTTAACTACTCCTCAGGACGCTGGTGAAAACTGCTTTGGAAAAGGGAGTGGTTAGATACTTCTTTAGAATGTTCTAAGTTATAGTTTAGAATGATTCTAAAAGATAATTGTTGCATTAGTATATAAGATACGATAAGAGGTATTTGTGGGATTGGAAATACTAGTTATTAATTTGCCTTTCCCACCAAACTAAAACAAAGGAGAAAAGTTATGGGACTAGATCAACACGCACACCTTCGAGGTCAAAAGGTAGATTGGGAACAATACTATTCTAATGATGATTACGGAGATGAGGCAAATGTTTTTGTGTGGAGAAAACACGCAAGACTTCAACAGTTCATGGCAAAGAAATGGAATGAACAAAACACAACTCATAGACACGAGGGAGATTTAGGTCATTTAGGTTTTAATGGCGATTGCGAAGCACCTTGTTATATGACTGAGGAAGTTGTCAAAGAATTAGCCGAACAGATACAGAAAGATTTTTCTGACTATCCTGCAACTGACGGATTTTTCTGGGGGCAACAGTTTCAAGAGGAAAGTGTTAAAGAGTACAAGGAACAAGATATCAAGTTCTTGAAATTCTGTGAACAAGCTATCAACGAAAAGAAAGTCGTTGAATATTGGTGTAGTTGGTAATGGCTACCGATAAAATTAACGAGGCGACTACTGTCGCCTCGTCTCGTTCTCGTGAGGACAATGTTTTCCATACTATTAAAATTCATATCAAGGGGGGTTGCGTGGTTGAGGTGGATAATTTACCCGAATTATTTGATTATGAAATTATAGACCATGATGTGAGCAAGGAATAAATGTTAGTTTTATTATTGGTAGACCTAATAAACTTAATTAAAAAAAAGATAAATAACTTGTTGCATAAGATTTCATAAGATGTATTAATTAGGAGTATTTATAAAAATACATAACTTAACAAAGAGGTAAAAATGCCAAACGCGATAAAGAAGCTAAAGCAAGACGAAAAGAAAGTTGTTGTTGCTTATGTTAAACTAAAGCTAAAAGCAAACAGACTATCTAAAGAGTTAGATACAATGAAACAAAACATTGTTGATTGCTTTGAGAGAACAAACCAAAACTTGATTATTGTCCAAGATGACAATGGCGAAAGCTTTGGACTACAAAAAATAAATCGTAAAAGAAAAAAGTTTGAAACAGCAAACTTTAAAATTGCTCATAACGATTTGTATAATAAATTCACTACTGAATTAGAATATAGTGAATACAAAGCGATCGGAGATAACAATGCCCAATAAATTATATTCAACTATGCGTGGTCTTAAATCTAAAAAAAGATTTAGTACCGTGCAAAGAATATCATTAATAAGCAACGATTATGCAATTAGAGATTATAAGAAAAAAACTTTAATTCCTATTCATAAGGTTGCTGTTGGTAAATGGTTATTCAATGGTAAAAAGTTTAACAAACTATCCGACATTAATTGGAGATATTGTTATGCCAAATAGTTTAATGAATATTGCTCAAGCCTTAGCTAATAAAGTTAAGACCGAAGTAGGTACACAAACCCAACAACAACTGGACGAAAAAAGAACAACCCAGTTGAATTATGAATTGATGTATAAAATGTTAGAAAGCGAAGTTGAAAAACACATTTTAGAAAATCAAGGAAACAGATGTGTTGATGAGTTTAGACAAAACATACTGACTAAGTTCCAAGACTTAGTACAGATACTTATTAAATAATAAACAATACGTGGGCGCTAACGCGCCCACGTCCACACACCTTGCATAGCAAGGCTCATACTCAATCTTAAAATAGTTTTTTCTTTTACCTGTCCAGGAGTTCGCGTTGGGGGGCTGGGTTTTGTGGTGCGAAAGGGTTTACAAAGTAGGATATACAAATATACTAGGGTCCCAAACGAGATGAAAATAGAAAACCTAACTGAAGAAGAATTAAAAGATATAATTCTGAAAAAACAATTGGAGTGGATCAAGCTCTGCCAGGATAATTTTTTAGTTTTCGCTGAGTCTGTTTGGCAAGATTTTATATATCGTAAAACAAAGGACCCAAAGAAGTACGGGCACCATCAAATTATTGCTGAAGCATTCCAAGATATTGCAGATGGAGACGCAAAGAGGCTCGTGATCAACATGCCACCACGTCATACTAAATCTGAATTTGCATCTTATTTATTCCCCGCTTGGTATATTGGAAAGTATCCAAAGAAAAAAATTATGCAAGTTTCTCACAATGCTGAACTTGCTTCAAGGTTCGGTAGCAAAGTTCGTAACTTAATGAACACCAAGGAGTATAAAGAAATTTTTGGAAGTGTTACACTTCGAGAAGACAGTAAAGCAAAAGGCAGGTGGGAAACCAATCATGGTGGTGAATACTTTGCAGCGGGTGTTGGCGGATCTATCACAGGTCGAGGGGCCGATTTGCTTATCATTGACGATCCACATACGGAACAAGATTCCTTGTCCGACACAGCGATGGAACGTGCTTACGAATGGTATAGTTCAGGACCCAGACAGCGTTTACAACCAGGAGGAAGAATCTTAGTTGTAATGACTCGTTGGGCTACCGATGATCTTACAGGAAGGTTGGTGAAGGCGCAGAGTGGTACCAAAGCAGATCAATGGAAAGTAATTTCTTTTCCTGCGATCATGCCTGATGATAAACCAGTATGGCCTGAGTATTGGAACAAAGAAGATTTAGATTCTGTGAAAGCCTCAATCTCAATGAAGAACTGGAATGCACAATACATGCAGGACCCAACTTCAGAAGAGGGTGCAATAATTAAAAGGGAATGGTGGCAGAACTACGATAAAGAATATTTACCAAAGTTAATACATGTCATTCAAAGTTATGATACTGCATTTTCTAAAAAAGAAACTGCTGATTACTCTGCTATTACCACCTGGGGGGTATTTGAACCTGTAGAAGGTTATGAGAAAGCAATTATATTATTAGATGCTCAAAAGGGACGTTATGATTTTCCAGATTTAAAAAATGTTGCATTAGAGCAATATCATTACTGGGAACCGGAAACCGTGATCATTGAAGCTAAAGCTAGTGGTACACCATTAATTCACGAACTTCGTAGAGCAGGTATACCTGTAATTGATTATGTTCCAGCTAGAGGACGAGACAAGCATACTAGAATAAATAGTTGTGCACCTGTATTTGAATCTGGTATGGTGTGGGCACCTTTAGACGAACACTGGGCACAGGAAGTAATTGAGGAATGTGCAGCGTTTCCTAACGGTCAGTATGATGACTATGTTGATTCTATGACCCAAGCTGTGTTAAGATATCGACAAGGTGGATTTGTTTCTACGTACTCGGACGATTGGGACGACCCACCAATGAAATTAGAAAAAGAGTATAAATATTATTAGGAGTAATTATGCCGGCAGGAATTTATTCAGAAAGTAAAAAAGCTAAATATCAAAATGAAAAAAATAAAGATAGAGTAAAAATGCTTACAGGTGGCCAAGCAGCAATTGCAGCCAAAGCTCCACCACCAAATAAAATTGATGCAAAAGATTTCGCTGTTCTAAGAGCCGAGAAAGCAAAAGGCAGAGGCATGGGTCTTCAAGATGAATCTAAGAAACCTGGAAAAATTTACAAAGCTAAAGAAGGTATGTCATTCTCTGATAAAATGAAAGCAGTGGAAAAAGGATTGTTAAACAAAAAAACGGGTAAACCAACTTCAATGACAGCTGTACGAGATATGAAAGGTTTTAAACCTGGAGAGTCTGCTTCTGAATTTATGAAAAGAAGAAAAGAATTAGGTGCTGCAGGTAAAGCTTTATCAGCAACTAGAATTGGTAAAATAGCTTTAGGTGTTGGTGCTGCGGGAGTCGCTGCACAACAATATTTAAAATCTAAAATGAATAAGAAAAAAGATGTTAAGAAAAAAATGGGTGGTGGCATGATGCAAAAACCTATGGGTTATACTAAAGGTACTATGGTCAAAGCACGTGGTTGCAAACTAGGTAGAACTAAGCCTACTAAAATTACATAGGAGGGACAATGTCCCTACGTAATCTATTAGGGCTTGGTCGGAGACTTTTAAAAAAGAAAACCGAAACAGCGACACCGGACACTATAAGAACTTCTACTGTTGCAGGACTACCTGAAATTAATCCAACTAATCTGCGTACACAGGTACAAGCACCTTTACCACAAACAATCGCTGAACAATCAAAAGCACTCGTTGTCAAAGATCCGGTAATCTCTAAGCCTTTTTCTTTAAGACCTATGGACAGTTTAAAAAACACCTTAGTTGGAAAAGGAGATAATATTGTTGATCAGGATCGTTTTTTTGGTTCAGTAACCTTTGATCGTATTGCACAAAAAGGTGATGGTTCTTTCTCTGCAGATGAATGGGCAAACTGGCTAACGGACAGGGGAAAAAGAAATTTTAAATTATTTGGTAAAGACTTTGAAGACGGTTACGTAACAGGTAGACGTTTTAAATTAGACGAAGGTTTTGCTAAAGGATCTTATTTACGTAACAAAGAACAAACAGTACCTATAGAAGAATTATTTGATTCCAATATCGCAACCTTTGACAAATCAGGAGAACTTTCAGGAGGACTTTTATTTGCAGCAAAACAATCAGGTATAAAAGTACCAGGAAGACTATTAGCAGATATGGTTAATGATAACCCTGTCAACAGAATAAGAATTACTGAATATGGTATTCCAGGTAATTTAATAAATAGAACAGAAAATGTTGTGCAACAAAATATAGCTAAAGTAGATTCTATTGAAAAAACATTAAACACAAGTTTTTTAAAACAAGTAAACAAAATAGGGGATACTCGTGAAGACAAATTAAACTTACTACAATTAGCAAAAGAATATAAATTTTCTTTAAGAGAATTAAAAGGTGAATTACAAACTTTAAACGATAATGTTGCGTCAGGTAAAATGTTGGCTACTCAAGATACAGGTTTAAGAATTGCAACTCTTATGAAACAATTAAAATCTGGGGCTAACCCACAACAAAAAATAGCTTTTAATCAAATACAAGGTGAAGTTGATGATCTTGTAGCTTCAGCAAGAGGAATGAGATCCCCTCATTACGCTAAACAAGAAAGTTATACTTTTCCTGGAGGACAAAACTATAGAGAAGCTGTTTTATCTTTGGATGAGAGCATACCTGGTAATTCATCTTTAGGTAGAAGAACAAACCCACACTTCGATGGAAGAGAAGTTAAGGAAATAGATAATCCTTTAGCACACATTCGTTGGGATACTCGAACTACATCAGATGGTAAAAAAGCTTTTTTAATAAGTGAAATACAATCAGATACCAACCAAGGTATTTCAAGATTTTTAAGAGAACAAGGGCAAGAGCCTTTGAATACAACAATGAGAAGTAATCCTTTCCAACAAGAAAAAGTAATTAAATTTTTATCTGACAGTAGAAAAAAATTAAGTGATGATATTCTTAAGGGCGGTTTAAGAAGTTCGGAAATAGAATTAAAATCTAATCAGATTAGAAAAATAGATGATTACTTGAATTCAATTACAAAAAAAGCAGATGCTCGTTATGGAGATTATGGTAATGTAGAAACCTATAGTGGTATACCAGATAAACTAGATTATTTTCCTTTACTTGACCGATCTAGTCAAGCAAGAGCATCACTATCTTATTTAAGCCATTTAGCTGCAAAAGAAGGTGTAGATTATATTGCAGTCGTACCTACTAACTATATGAAAAGAGGTATTGAACCAAAGAAAGTAAAAGCTTACACAGAATTTTATGGCTACCCTAAAGGTAATAAAACACCAGGAA
>Ga0208669_1000990_pt1 | contig 10697 bp, 17 predicted proteins | sample 21_taG_FD_184095 | JGI IMG/M metagenome (GOLD analysis project Ga0208669, IMG submission 184095) | Marine viral communities from the Subarctic Pacific Ocean - 21_ETSP_OMZ_AT15319 metaG (SPAdes) (version 2) | ecosystem: Environmental > Aquatic > Marine > Oceanic | place: Pacific Ocean | collected...
ATATATCAGGCGGAATAGAACCTGAAGCAGCTAAAGCTTATGTAGTAACAGACGAAATGACTAACAGTCAAAACCAATTAGCCAACATTAGAAGGAGAGCTACAATCTAAAATCAAATAAAAATTAATTAAATATATTATATACTATGCCTTGCGAAGAATGTGAAAACGGAAAAGTAAAATGGGGAAAGACAGGAGATTGTCAATATGACTCAATTGCTGAATGTGAAGAAGCCAATAAAGATTATTACGAAAAGACTACATCTATTGTAGAATTAGTAATAGCAGATGATAGTCAAGAACTAGCTATTGATGCAATCAGCTTAGTTACTTCACCTGCAATAGAACAAGACTTTGTTTATTTTGGGAAAGAAAAGAATAACTTGACTTTCGCTAAGGTAGATGAGGAGAAAAGAATGTTGGTTAGTCCAGCTCTTATTCCTAACAAGCAAATATTCAGACATAATCCGAATACTGATAGTGACTATTATGTTTACTTCAGTCCTGATACAGTACGTAAGGCTTCTGAATTATATTTAAAACATAACAATCATCATAAAGCTACATACCAACATCAAGATAGAGTTTCAGGCGTTCTAACAGTAGAGTCTTGGATTAAGGAAGGAGACCAAGATAAGTCTAAGTTATACGGCTATGACTTACCTAACGGCACTTGGTTCGTTAAAATGAAGATAGAAAATGATGAGCTTTGGAATAAAATCAAAGATGGCGAACTAAAAGGATTGTCAATAGAAGGCTACTTTACGGACAAGATGGAACAGATGTCAGAAAAAGCACCTACGACTGAGGAAATCTTATCTGCTTTAAATGAAATAATAAACGAAAATCAAACAAAGTAATAGTTTATCTATTATATATTACAAACACTAATAAAATCAAAAAGAAATTATGGACATTAAAGAACAAATCTTAGTAGCTCTAGGTCTTAACAAAGAAGAAACAATTAAGTTAGAGTGGCAAGCAAAATCAGAAGATGGAACAATCTTTGTTTCAACTGCTGAAGAATTAGAAGCAGGAGTGGATATTTCAGTATTGACTGAAGACGGAACTACAATTTTATTACCTGTTGGAACTTACAAGACTGACACAGGAGTATCTTTCAGAATTGAGGAAGAAGGTATTGTTGCTGAAGTTATCGAGTCAGAAACTGAAGAAGTAGATACAGTTGAAGAAGAAGATTTATCAGAAGAAACAGTATTAGCTGAAGAAGATGAAAAAGAAGACTATGAAGAAGAAGCTGATGTAGCTGATTGGGCAGGAATGGAGAAAAGAATTGAAAACTTAGAAATCGCTGTAGCTAAACTTAAAGAAGCTAAGGTTGGTGGTGATGATGAAGTTGAAGAATTAGCTGAAGAAACAGTTGAGCCTTCTACAAACCCTAAGTCTATTAAAACTACAGAAGTAGTTGAATTTTCAGCAGAAGATGAATTGACTAAATTAAAAGAAGAAAACGAAAAACTAAAGACTGAGTTAGCAGCACAACCTGCTTCAGCACCATTAGATACTAACAAGTTCAGTTCAGACAGAAAACCAATATCAAGAAAAGAATATGCTAAGTTATCTAAAAGAGAAAAATTCTTACAAGATTTAAATAAATAAAATAATATAAACTAAAAAAAACAAACACTATGGCTTTCACAACGACAAGCAACTTTGCAGGTAAGGCAGCAGGATTTTATGTATCAGCAGCTTTAAACCAAGCAAATTCACTAGAATTCTTAACTATGATCGAAAATATCAAGTATAAGAGCAATATCCAGAAAATGGCGGGATCAGGATTGGTAAAAGATGCTTCGTGCGATTTTACTGATGCAGGTACTTTAGCACTTACTGAAAATGTACTTACGCCTAAGAACTTACAAATCAACCTTGACTTATGCAAGTCTACACTTTTAGACTCTTGGGAAGCATTACAAATGAGAGCAGGAGCAGGAGCACCACCACCTGTAAGCTTTGATGACTATGTAATCTCTTATATGGGAGAAATTATCGCTAATGGAGTTGAAGCTTCAGTATGGTCAGGAACAGGAGCAACAGCAGGAGAATTTGAAGGTTTCTTAACAGGAACTACAGGTATCTTTGCAGTAGATGGAACAGTTCAAACTTCATCTGCTTCAGGTGCTTATACAGCAGCTAACATTATTGCTAACTTACAAACTTTAACTTCTGATATGGCAACTAAGATTTCTGCTGTATTAAGAAAAGATGACTTACATATCTATATGAGTCCTAAGACTTACGCTTTATATGTATCAGCAGTATCTACTTTAGGATATGTTAATGCTTACAATATGAATGGAGACTATGCACCTGTATTTGAAGGGTACAAAATCGCTGTTTGTAATGGAATGGCTAACGACCAATTAGTAGCAGCAGAGAAGTCTAACTTATTTTTTGGAACTGACCTATTAAGCGATACGACAAGAATTTCTTTGATGGATATGGCTGCTCTTGACGGGAGTGATAATATGAGATTAGTTGCTCGTTACTCAGGGGGTGTTCAGTTAGGAGTTGGAGCTGATATCGTTCACCAATCATAATAAAATAAATAATACGGAAGTGGGTGCTTAGGCACTCACTCCCTTAACCTAAAAAATAAAATAAAATGGCTTGTACAGCACTAACAAAAGGTAGGGGACTCGACTGTAATAGGATCAGTGGAGGAGTAAAATTTATTTATTTCGGAGTTTACGACCAATTTACAGCACCAATAGAAACAGTAGGAATAGTTGAAGCTTCAGGAGAAGTTACTGATATTGAAATGGGAGCAGGAACAGGACTTTACAGATATGCTATGCCTATGGGGGTTGCTTCTGTTACTGACACAATTGTTGGAAGTAGAGAAAATGGAACTATCTACTATACACCAACAGCTCAGGTATTATTCAACAGACTAACGAAAGAAGACCAAAATCAGATTAAATTGCTAGGAGCAACTAAAACAGTTATCTTTGCTCAATTAAATCAACAATTAGCTAACGGACACGACGTTATCATCTGTTTAGGTAGAGTAAATGGAATGGAATTAAATGCAGGTACTATGGACACAGGCGCTGCTTGGGGAGACAAAAACGGATATACTCTTACATTTGACGGAATGGAAGCAGAACCATTCCCAATGGTAGCAGATTACACTACAAATCCTTTTGATAATTCAGCATTTACGAATGTATCAATCACTACATCTTAGTAGTTTTCTTATATATTTCTTGATTAGGGTGGGCTTAGGCTCACCTTTTTCTTTTTATTACTAACTCAATACAAATAAATTCAGCTTATTTCTATTATATAACAGACAAACTAACTATGATACAAGCAATAACAGAAACAGGTTTTAATATCTTTGTACAAACTGAGGATAATCGTATAAATACTTCTGTGGCTTCTACTCAAATAAGACACTTAGTAAAGTTTACTAATGACCTAGATAAGTCTGTTCATTATGCTTACCCACAATCTGAAATGATAAAAGATAGATACACTCAAATACGATATACCTATAATGCTGTTCCTAATATTTATACGGGAGCAACAAAACTATTTCCTGCAGGATATTGGAAATATGAAGTTTATGAAGTTAGTTGGCTAGGAACAGTAACAATTAGTTCAGGAAATGCTCCTGCAACAGAAGATGATGTTTTAAGTCCTGCTTCTGATAACAAAGGAATAGTACAGGGGTTAGTTACTAAAGGGAAGATGTATCTAGCAGAAAAAGATGGAACAGAACAAGTTCAATATACACAAAGAGTAGCACCGACAGAAACAAATTACATATATTACGGACAATAAAATAAAATAAAATGGCAATAGAAAATGTACAACAATTATTAACTGAGCAACTAGGTAAAAATAGATGTGATGTTATAACTACAACAGCAATGACAGGTAAAGACTATTATGCAATTCACTTTGTTACTGAAAGTGTAATAGCTTCAATAGCAGCTTCTAATATTCAAACAGGCACAGGTTCAGCAGCAGCTAGTCTTCACACGACTATACCTGCAGGAACGACTTTATTCCTTCAATGTACTGCTATCACTTTGACAAGTGGTTTAGCTATTTGTTACTATGAGCAAGTTATATAATGTTAGCACTCAAACAAGCATTAAGTTTAGTAAGCACTAATACTTTAGGGGGTTGGCAGCCATCTGATGAAACAGGTCTAGAAGCGTGGTACAAATTCCAAACAGGAATTACATTAAATGGTTCAGATGTTTCTGCTTGGGCTGATAGTTCTACAAATAGTTTTAATATGCTTCAAGCTACAGCAAGTGAACAACCTGCATATAATTCTGGAGCTATTGATTTTGACGCTTCTGCTTCACAGAGTTTACAGGCTGCTTCTGACATACTTTTGTCAGGTGTGTTTACTGTAGGTGTAAGGCTATTTCCCTCAGCAAGTATGGTAATTGTCTTAGGTGATAACACTACAACAAACGAATTTTTTAAAATAACTAATAGCACATCACTAAGGTTCAAAACTGATGGTTCTTATGTTGATATTACTGTTAATGATGGAGATTTAATAGCAGACAATTATTTAGTTATTACAAGAAACTCATCTGACTTAGTAACACTTTATGTAAATGGAGTAGCTCAAACTGATACAGAAACTTTAGCAGGAACAGTAAATATTGATGCAATAGGAGTAAGATCACCAGATGCTAATCCTTATGATGGAACAATTAGCGAAGTACAAATATATGATACAGAAAGTACAGCATTAACAGCTAATGTAAATACTTATTTATCAAACTTATAAAATATGAAAGATACAATATTAAGCATTAACTTAGAAACTTCAACTGCACCAATAGTACAAGAAGTAAGAGGTCGTGATTACATAGAGTACGGAACTGAAGATTGGAGAAACTTATATCCTCAGTTCTTAATTGACCTTTACTACAACAGTTCTACACACGCTGCAATCGTTAATCAGACTGCAGAAATGATAGCAGGTGAAGACTTAGTTTGTGAAGAAGAAGACGCTATTAATTTAGAAGCTTATGTAAAATTAAAGAAGTTTCTTAGACACGCAAATTCAAATGAAAGTTTACACCAAGTAATTAAAAAGGTTGCTTTTGATTTTAAACTTCAAGGAGCATATGCTTTACATATTGTATGGAACAGAGATAGAACAGAAATAGCTGAGGTGTATCACATCCCTGTAGAACGTGTAAGAGCAGGAAGACCTAATGAAATGGGTAAGGTTGATACTTTCTTTATAAGTGCTGATTGGGGAAACACTAGAACAAATAAACCTTATCCTATTGCTGCTTTCAATGTTAATGATAGAACTTCAGGGAGTCAATTACTTTACTCAGGTGCTTACAGTCCTAATATGGATATCTACCATACTCCTGATTATATAGCAGGTTGCAATTGGGCTTTAGTAGACCAAAAAGTTGCAGAGTTTCATTTAAACAATATAGAAAATGGATTTAGTGGGAGCTATTTTGTTTCTTTTGCTAATGGTATCCCTACGCAAGAGGAGAGAAGACAGATAGAACAAAGTTTAGTAGAGAAGTTCACAGGAGCTTCTAACTCAGGGAAGTTTATTTTAACATTCTCAGACGATAAGACTAGAACTCCTGAAATAACTCCTATAAGTGTTTCTGATGCTGACAAACAATACTTAGCTTTACAAGAGCTTTTAGTTTCTAATATTTGTGCAGCTCACAGAATTACATCTAAAACTTTAATGGGTATTGATACAAACAATGGTTTTTCTAGTAATGCTGATGAACTTATAAACGCTGCTAATTTCTACCAAAATACAGTAGTAAGAGGTTTCCAATTAAACATCTTAAACACTTTACAAACTATATTCTCAGTAAACAATATGGACTTGCCTGTTGAGTTTGTGCAATTAAAACCTATTACAGTTCAATTTGATAGTAAAACTATTAGAGAAGTTATGACGATTGACGAAATAAGAGCTGACTTAGGACTTGAACCTCTAGGAGATGAAGATACAGTAGAACAAGATGTGAAGCTTTCTGAAGTAGAAAAATGTGAATGTAAAAATTCAGATAATGACTTTACTGAATTAGAAAGTTTTATTGCAGACTTTGGTGAAGATATTCCTGAAGATTGGGAAATAGTAGATGAAGAAAATGCAAATGATGAACACGAAGATTTTGACTTTGAAGCAGAACTTAATAATATTGCTAATGGTAAAACAGAACTAGCATCTACAGGAACTGCTAGACCTAACGCAAGAAGTGCTCAAGATGGAGTAAATAAAGACTATAACGACTACTATAAAGTTAGGTATATGTACACTAAAGACAATGCTCTAAGTCAAGAAGGTGAAACAAGAGATTTTTGCAGATTAATGATGTCGGCTTCAAAAGTTTACAGGAAGGAAGATTTATTAGCTTTAACAAATAAGCCTGTAAATAAAGGTTGGGGACCTAAAGGAAGAAGTGCAACTTACTCAATCTGGCTTTTTAAAGGCGGTGGTAACTGTCATCACTATTTCAAAAGAATTGTGTACAAGACATCATTAAGAAATGCTAAGTCTAATATTAAAAGCAGTCAAATTATATCAGATGTAAAAGCTATTAGTGAAGGATTTACTTTAAGAAGAAATAGTGGGCTAGTTGCAAAAGCACCTAAGAGAATGAAGAATAACGGATTTTTAGAACCAAGATAATTATGGCATACGTATTATTTATATCAGAAGCAAAGCTGAAAGACAGCACAGCAATCAACTTAAATGTAGATCCTGAAATATTGCTACCTTATGTGTTACAGGCACAGCGTATTTATATAGAAACAAAACTTGGAACTACACTTTACGAAAAATTAGAAAGTTTAATTACAGCAGGTACTATAGGTAATGTAGGAAATGAAGCTTACAAGACTTTAGTAGATGAATATATTGGGGATTGTTTACCTTCTTGGGCGTTTCATATGTGTATACCTTATTTACGCTTTAAAACGGAAAATGGTAATATCTATTCTAAGACTTCTGAAACAGGAAATGCTTTAAGCACAGAAGAAGCTCAACACCTTAGAGAAGAGGTGAGAAACAATGCTGAATATTTTACGGAAAGAATGATTAAATATATCACTAACAATATATCTAGCTTTCCTGAATACAACACTAACTCAGGAGCAGACATAAGTCCTGACCAAAATGCTTACTATAACGGAATGAACCTTGAAAGACCAATGAGACAGGGAACTAAACTTACATTGAGAAACTTTTTAAATGCTTCTGATTAATGAAGAAACACTATAAACCGAAAACTAAGAATATTACTAAGTTAAAGTCCTACTTAGATAAAAAAACTAAACAAAATGACAGAAGTAAAAGACACTCTACAAGTAGGGTTAGCTAATAGTTCAGCAATAGCTTTCAGCATAACAGACTGTAACGAAATACTAACGCTAGTTTCACTTACACTAGCAATTAGTTTTACTATATATAAATTCATTCAATTTGAAAAATCTAAATAGATGGCTCGTAAAGTTATTTCAAGCGGTTTTAAGAGCGTTAAAAAGAAACGAAAGGGAGTACACTCCAAAAACGCAAGTAAAGGACAGAACGCTTACAAACAAGCCTACAGAGGTCAAGGGCGTTAATCTTTTAATCATTAGAGATACTTTTACGAAAGAAAGCACTGTTGGTAAACTGTTTATCAATGGCGAAAGTTTTTGTGATACCTTAGAAAATCCTTGGTTAGATAATCAAAGAAACATAAGTTGTATTCCTGAAGGGCAATACAAAGTAAGACTTAGACTAGCAAGAGAAAGTGCAACAAGAGATTACTTACACTTATTAGTTCAAGATGTACCAAATAGAGATTGGATATTATTTCACAGGGGAAATACAGCTAAAGATACAAGCGGCTGTATTCTAGTGGGGAATGGTCGTGAACAAGACATTGTTAATAACTCTCGTTTGGCTATGGACTTAGTAATCAAAGAAATACTTAATTTAGGCGGTGAAAATATTAATTTAATAATCAAAAATAAATAATTATGAAAAAGTTTTTAGAAAAGTACCTTATCGGTCAAATGTTAAAGAGTAAGAAATTTTGGTACGCAATCGGTTCAGTAGTAGTTCCTGCTTTAGTTACTTACTTAGGGGTAGATGAAGCTACTGCAACAGAATTATATCACGCAATCTTGGTTCTTATTGTAGGTCAGGGAATAGCGGATGTTGCTAAAAAGTAACAGATACAGATTAAAGCCACACGAAATAGTGGCACTAGAAAAAATGCGAGAAGCCGAGACTAGAAATGTTCTAGTTATTGGCGACTTGCACGAACCATTCTGTTTAGATGGTTACTTAGACTTCTGCATAGAACAATACTATACCTACAATTGCACAGAGGTTGTATTTATAGGTGATGTAATAGATAATCACTACTCAAGCTACCACGAAGCTAGTGCTGATGGAATGGGTGGCTTAGATGAGCTTGAATTGGCTATTAAGAAAATAGGAAGATGGCGTGATGCTTTTCCTATGGCTACTGTAATCATTGGAAATCACGACAGAATAATAATGCGAAAAGCTCAGACTTCCTCAATACCTTCTAAATGGATTAAGTCTTTTAAAGAAGTCTTAGAAACTCCTGATTGGAACTTTGTAGAACGATACGAAACAGATGGAGTTCAGTATATTCACGGAGAAGGTGGTACGGCTAGAACCAAATGCCGTGCTGATATGATGAATACTGTTCAAGGACATTTACACACCCAATGTTATACAGAACACTATGTAGGTAAGAAGTTCAGAGTATATGGAACTCAAGTCGGTTGTGGTATCAATCACAAATCTTATGCTATGGCATATGCTAAGTATGGTAAAAGACCTGCTGTTGGCTGTGCAGTCGTACTAAACAATGGTCAAACACCTATCAACCTTTTAATGCCTTTATAGACACACCCGTTTACACTCTAAGGCACTTTCACATCTTTTTAATGGTAATTACTAGACAGCAGTTTAAGTTGCTTATCTAGTAAAAACACTCTTAACACTTTAATTGTTAATAACTTTAATAATAACTTTGTTAAAAAGTATGTTAATTGGGTTATTTCTTGTATTTTTGTTCTATCAAAATTAAACTAATTAAATAATCAAGAAATGAACTACAAAATCGTAAACAGGAATACAGGAGCTACTTACTTCTTAAATGAAAAAGAAAAGACAAACTTTTTTATTAAAAACAAATTGCAAAATTATAATGAGATAAATTTAACTAAAGCGAAAACAAGAAGAATAAATAAGATATTAGATGTAGTTGTTTACTTCTGTTTAATAGGCGCTTCAATGTTGGCTACTTTACTTTACATTCAAAACTACTAAGATGACAATACTAGACGCAGAATATTTAGAATATTCTACTTATGTAGATTACAACAAATCTAAGTTCTCAAATCTTTTAGAAAGAGATTTAGACAATACTAAAGTAAGAGCTGATGAATGGTATTTAAAGCCTATGTACGAGCAGTTAAGCTTTCATTCATATGATAGGGCTTCAGGTCATTTTAATAATGACTTATCTTACAACAGACGATCAGTAATAGTTGTAGGAACAGAATTACAAATCTATAACAAGTTTTGTGAGATGATAGAGAAACACGGATGGCAACTTCAGGATAGTTGGGATAGAGAACTAAAGCCTGAATATTTAATACATTATAAATCAAATAATAATTCACCAATAATAATTAACTTAATATGAGCGAAATACACAAAAGACTACACGAAATAAATACATTTCAATGTGTAGATAACGAACTATACCTAAGAGGTAAAGATGAAATGGGAGAAGACTTTACATTATGCTTTGATGCTTTTAACTTCTTAGAATGGATAGACAAAAAACAACTAGAATACATTAAAGAACAAACAATTAAATACATACAAAAGAAATGAAATATTTAAGCGATTATATGGAAGCAAAGCAAACTGCACTTTTTAATGAAACAGGAACATTCTTTGCTTTTTCAGATAAACAATTTAAGGAGCAATATATAGAAGGAATTAAGTATGTAAGTTTAGGTTCAGGGATGATAACACCTAAAGAAAATGCAAATAAAGTAATTGAAACATTACATAAAATACACAAAAAAGCAATTAAAGAAGATTTAAAAGATAATGGAATAGAAGGTGTAATACAAAGAGAATTAGAAAATTACGAAGTTTATTATACTAATGATTTAGACACTGTTACAGAAGCTCTAAAGGACTATCCTGAAATAACACAAAAAGATATTATAAAGGTTTATCAGAGGAAGTGGAATGAATTAAATTAAATTTATTATTTTTAACGAAATTATTAACAGGCAAAAATCCTAGCCAACTAAAATAGGTAGAAATATATGAAAACAGAAAAAATTAAAGAAATGTACTTTAAGTACGGACTAGAAAAAGAAGATGTTTTTAAACATCAACACTATGTTATCCTAACTAGAAGTGCTATTGCAAAAATCCAAGCTCAGGAAGACATAGATATTGATTATGATATTATAAAGTCTGAACCTAATTTTGCATCAGTAAAAGCAATAGCAACAAAAGATAATAAGACAATCAGGACAATGGGTTCTGCATTAAAAGGGAATACATTTAAAGACGGAAACACTAATAGTTGGTATGTATTAGAAATGGCTCAAAAACGAGCTTATGCAAGAGCTACTTTAGAAATTTTAGGACTATAT
>Ga0208669_1000994_pt1 | contig 10661 bp, 31 predicted proteins | sample 21_taG_FD_184095 | JGI IMG/M metagenome (GOLD analysis project Ga0208669, IMG submission 184095) | Marine viral communities from the Subarctic Pacific Ocean - 21_ETSP_OMZ_AT15319 metaG (SPAdes) (version 2) | ecosystem: Environmental > Aquatic > Marine > Oceanic | place: Pacific Ocean | collected...
TAAAACTTTTGAGCTTTTCAGGCTCAAGTATTGCGGTGTGAAAGTAACCACCAACTAAGAATGCTGGAGTTTGATCTCTCTTTGTGTGCAGCTTAGCTGGGTCCTTCAGTAACGTACTAATATTAGAGTTACTTAAGAACTGGTTACCGTACTCACCGTAATAGTGCTCATCTACTCTTAACTTATCGAGTATTTCCTTCATACTATTTAACTAGTTTCTTTAATACTGTTAACTCTGTTGGTGACATTGTATATTTAGCTAATATAGCTTTGATGTCCCCACCACCACTAACGAACTCTGTAGCCTTCTTCATCTGAGCAGATGTTATCTTTTTCTTAATAACCTCAGGAGCCGCAGTCTTACCATGATTATTGGTAGCATCTGCATCTTCAGTATCATCAATAAGAAATAGATTACCTAGTGCATACTTCTTACCATAGGTAGAAGCTGCACCGAATTGCTGTGAGGTCTGCATACCTTTTTGATTAAGGTCTACACCTACAATTGCTGTTGCTGTGATGGATTCTTTGCCGTTAGAAATAGTGGCGGTGGATTGCATCATTGGTACAGGATCAACGCTAATGATTGACTCATCAACTTTGACGTATACATTGTGCTTTGTTAGAAACGGTTTTGCCGCTTCAAGAATGTCTTCTGCTTTACGGAAATAATATTTCCCGAAGGCGTTATAAGAAGACTTTTTTGCCTTTAACTCAGTCTGAATGACCGCTAATGTTTTAGTTAATTCTGCCATTGGTTTTTGGTTTATCGGTACCTATATAATTACACATAGATACACGAATTTAACATTTATTTTGCACTTAAATTACAGATAATCAACCACTTGCGAGTGTGGAACATTCTCTATAAGTTTCTCAATTCCTTGCTTTTTAAGCTGCGAAACCCTTACATAAGAGCTATCGCCTTTCATACCTAAAATCTCAGCAATCTGCTTAGCGGAATGTTTGTCGCAATCAAGACCAAAAGACAACCTTAAAACTTGAAACTCTTTATGGTTTAAATACTGTTCCATTAAACTTTTTATGTAAGCTCCTAATATATCTAAATTATAATTAGAAGTCTCTTCAGGTACGTCATAAGTAGTACCATCTTCGTTTATAGGATTATCCAAACTTAAGAACACTGAGTTAAAAAACATCTCTACAGCTTTTTTATCTTCACCAAAATCTTTACGAATTTCGTTTAATTTATGCTCGGGTATCCTCATACTACCTCTATTAATATCTATACGCCTACGTATTGCTCCTCTAATTCTCTTAGAGAAGAAAGACTTTATAGTTTTCTCAGGGTCTTCTGATTCAGTTATATTTGACCATATTATCTTGTCTACTGCTGCAATTAAACCAGCGCTACCCTCTTGTATAAGATCATTTATAGTCAATACACCTATAGCTTGTTGTGAAGTTGGAAACTTTCTAGCTAAATTTTCTACTAATGGTAAGAATGTTATTATAAGCTCATCCCTAGTATATTCATCGAAAAACTTACCTTCTATCCTATTAATACTTTCTTTTACATCCTCTTTATATCTAATATAATTATCTATATTATACTTTTTCATATATCTCTATTTAAAAGTTCTTTTTCACGTTTTAATTCATCACACATATTACGATGCACGGTACGAGACGAACATCCTAAGGCATCAGAAATTGCACGTATCGTGATCTTTTTATTCATGTCATGTAAACTTATCATACATTCATAAATATCATCAGAATGGACACGTTTTGTCCTGCCAATTAATTTCCCTACAATGCTCAATTTCTCAAACTTATCCAACCCACTACCCATTTTAAAGATTACTTTACGTAATCTATTCGTAGGAGGTCTATCAAGGTCACACATGTAAACATCATGAATGATTCTCTCTAAACCGTTCTTAGATATGCTGAACGTAGTAAATCCGTTATCTTTATCAGTAATAAACTCAGACATGCTATTAAATTCGTCTGGATCCATCTGCGGGTTTAAGTACCATAACACTAATAGATGCCACTTAAGGCTCTTATATGTATTAATTTTAGCATTACCTTTGAACAAATCATAAGCTTGATGCGTACCTTTTTCAAAGAACATGTACTGATTCGTCTCATAATCAGGTGGATCTGTTGGGTCGCGTCTGTATACAATTCTCCTACGATTTAAGTAATTTAGGTTTCGCGGTAATTGTGACATAAGCCTGTTATTCTTTATATATTGGGGCTGTTGTCACAGTCCCCTCGGTTTTCAATGTTGCAATAATGATTCTTTTAGAATCATCTTTTAGGTATTTAATTCGGTTAAATTCCTCAATTCGGTTTCTTAAGTCTTTAGTCATTTAGCAATCTTCTTAATTTTGTTATCATAGATATAAATATCGCTAATAGTAAGCCACCTAAAAATAATTTAACGTTTATAGATAGATGTTTTAACAAGTGACCATATAGTACCACTATAAAAGCGTTAATAAACATACTTAAACCAGGCACTCCATTAGCAAGGTGCGGTTTTTTCTTAGCAAAGTCTAATATAAGGTTGTTTACGGGGATTAGTAGTGCTAACGAACCTAATCCTAAAGCTATATCTACCATTTAATCTATTTCATTTTCTTCTCTACAATCACCACATATATCACAGAAATGATGATCTTCTTCGGTCATCGGTCTTTCACACCATTCACATCGAAACGGGACTGAGTCTAAATCACATTGAGTGATTATATTTTGATAAATCTTACTCATAATCTCTAATACATTTAAACAATGGGTGGCGATAACTATTAGCTTTAGTACGTTCGAAGTACGTAAATGTAGCAATCTTACCCACCCAGGTTTGCATTTGTTTGAAATTTGTTTGTAACTTTTTGAAGTTATCCATTACTGGCATGCCAAAAGTAATGCCTTCGCTATCTACAGCTGTAAATTTACCTATAGTACCTCTACGTTTACCTTTTCCTTCAACCCAACCTGTTATAGTAGCTTCAGAATCATGAAAATCCTTGAATTTACGTAAACTGTGAGATCGTTTTGTCTGGTATGGTGAATTTATACGTAGTATAGAACCTTCATAACCTTTAGACAAGTTGATACCATGCAAATCTTTAGCATACTTCTCTGCATAAATCTCGTGAGTTTCAACATGTTTAACGCAGTAACCATCAGGTACATTGTAACGTATCCATTCATTACGTACTGCAAAATTAGGTTTATCAAAGTTTTTAACATCATCTAATATAACATCATAACAGTGAAACTGCACTAATTTTTTAGATTCTTCACGATGATCCTCTGTAGGTTTAGTTTTACGCACGCAAGAGATAATCTTTTCGAAATCATCTTTTAAGTCGTGATTATAAAGCTCACCGTCAAGCACTGCGTTAGGGTTAAGCTCAAAGAAACCTTTTAGATGGAAAAGTATATGATCAATATTTTTCCAATTTTTACCTGTACGTGAATAAGCCCTTATTATATTACCATGATATTCACCTTTCACGTATTCATATTCGCACTGTATTAAGCAACGAACACCATCAAGTTTTGGTTGTATAAAGTTTTTAACCGAATAATCTATCGGTTTATTACTAACCGGGTAAGCCAGCATTGGTTTATGTCTCATTTCCATTGTCCTCCTCTTTTAAGTCTATTCCTAATTTGTTGTTAATTTCAGTTACTCTAATTTTCATTATAGCACATTTTTCGTATTCTTCCCTCTCTTCGTATACATTCTGTAAGGTCATACAGCGAGCTAGTTCACCTACTAAGTGATCCATCTCATCTTCAGCTTTCCAGTTATCATTAGCAGATATAGATTTCTCTATCAAAACCTCTGCTATATGTGTGCCTAGTTTTTCAATTTGTTTATCCGTCATGCTATTTTTCCGTCTCTAAATTTATTTTGTAATTACATGCATTCAATTTTTTCGCCATTCCAGTTACCATCAAAATCTCTTGGTTTGCCATCTCTAAATTTCTTTTGTAAATCATAAGGTTCACCCACAAACGTACATTCATACATAGGTTCACCACCCTCAGGTTCAGGATGCCCGCAAGTTGGGCAGTAAGCCTCAACCCACTTAAATATACTAATCCATGTCGATTTATCAAGATGTTGCCATATATAGTATATATAATCTAGATCACCATGTTTAGTGTCTAGACTATCTATTTCTAAATTATGTGGTATATAACATCTGTCAGCTATAGAATTAGCAAGATCTAAACCTAGTGATTCAGGTTGACCGTCTAATCTACAAAATAACTGTGCGTGCCATTCCTTTGGGTGGTCGCTAAACGATACACCTGCTGAACGCGTAGCGAACCTAATTATTGCTCTAGTACTCATTATATTCGTAGTATTTGTTTTGTATTCCTTCAATTATTGACCTGCCGTTAGCAGTATGAAAGCCATAACTATGAGTGTGTAAACCATCTATAGGTCTATTCTCCAGTAGTAATTGCATAATCTCGTAAGAATCATAATCAACCTCATATGATACATCATTTATAGCAGCAGCTAAGTCATGACAATCATGCTTAGGTTCTGAATCTAGATCTTCTCTTATGTATTTTTCAACTTGTTCTCCGGTTATCATCCTAATAAATCTATTTTATTTAGTAATTCCTTAGCTTTTCTCTCAACCATAGTATCTAACAAGTTGTGCTCCATATTTCTTCTCATCAACTGAGCTAACTCATTCCAATCAAAATGGTTAAATGGATCTTCTGGTTCAGGATCACTAGTATACTTCTTATGTGGTTTTACACGTTTACTATACCAATGCAGACCACTTCGGTTAATACCGGTATGTGTGTGACTGAAGCCACTTAACTCATCCACAACATCAGCAACACATTGCTTTATTTGCTCTTCAGCTCTACGTTTTAATTGCTTTTCAATCTCGTTTGTTGTCATTATTCTTTGTATTTAGTTTGTTTTCTAGTTTCAAATGCGCACAATACTAGTACGCTAAAATGAACGTACACTTGCCAATCCATTAATCCAGTAAGACCATGTAAGCTGAAGCGTTGTGAGTTCGGAACCAATCTAGACCTTTACGCATATCTTTCTGCATGTCTGCTGTGCGAGGATCAAGCATATCTCCGTTATATCTCATCTCAATAAATAACTGTGCACCCATTATCATATCATAAATAGATAATTCAAGTGCGTTAAGCTCACATTCTTCACCACTAAATCGATTTTGGACTACTGCTCCTTCGCCATAAACCTCTCCTTGGAACCATTTAGGCACCGTTTGTTCTTTGATTTTTGTCATAATTAAGCTTTTTTAATAAATTTATCACCCCACATAAAATCATTCATTGAAATATCATACACACTGTCGTGAGTAAAGTTTATAACCTGTCTAGCCGTAGTGATAGGTAAATCATTCCAGAAATTATTATTTTCTAGTCTAACTTTAACCTCATTAACTAAGTTAGGGTACAAATCTTTTTCTGCTAAAATTTGCTTTTTGACTGCTGGTTTCAGCCTTTGCCATAAGTTTTCCATATAATTTAATTTAATTGTTTACAATATTATCCAACACTAATCGTATTTAGTCTGTGCCACCATACGCAGCACACTCACAATGAGGTTGGTTCTGTCTTTCTCTGAAGATATACTCAACTATATCTGATATAATGTTTTGCTTTTCAGTATCATTGAGAATATAGCTATTTAAGTATTCAAACTCTTGCATTACATCAGTGTAAATCTCCTCTCTGATTGCATCATTTAATTCTTCAAATGTCATGTTTCCCATTAGTATCTTCTTTTTTTACGTCTTTTTTCAGACTCTTCGTTTAACTTGTCGATAAGTTTAGCACAGAGATCTACTGAAATCTCGTTTGCATAAAACAAATCATAAATAAATCTTCTCATACTTGTAATTTTAGTAGCTAGTGAGGAATCGAACCTCATTGTTTTCAGCACGAGCGCAACCGTGTTTCCTGTGACCATCACCTAGCTGGGTGTCAACTCGTTCAAAGAGGCTTCATAATTTTACACGGGGAATTACTCCCCACAACCTAATGAGTTGACCATAACCTGCTTTAATATCTCCTCCCTGAGTGTTTAAAGCGACAGTTATTCTTCTTCTTTAACTGTACCGAATACTTCGGTTAGTCGATCCATAATGTGCTCAGCTAAGTCATTTAGTTGATAACCTAAGTCGACGCTTTGAAGTTCGATTTTATTGTCGTAGTTGAGCTCTAATTCATACTCACAATCACCTAATTCTGGTTCAAAAGACTCACAAGCAACCTCTACGATACGCTGAACATCATTCCATTGAGCGTCATTTAGCTTAGGTTTGTTAATATCTTCTAAGTCGTTAGTCAAATTATTTTGCTCATCAACTAATTTTTTAACGTTTCCGCTTGCTTCTTCGATAAGAACACCAAGCTCTTTAATTCTAATTTCTAATTGTTCTCTGTTCATTTGTTATTTATTTAATATATTATCCACAAGTGATCGTATTTAGTTTGTAAAAGTAGCATATACTTTCACACCTTTTACTTCACATATCAACTCGTGACGTTTATTTTCCACTACTTTAGTGGTTTTTTGTCTATACTTTGGGTTTTTACTGTTTAATTTTCTCTTTTTCATAGTGAATCGTTTTTAGGTGCAAATAATATTCTAGTTTCGTTTACAATAGCTTCACAATCTTCGTCAGAAATATCACCTATATCTTCATAATCGATGTCAAACTCGTCTAAAACTCGAGCTATACCATCCCAGAATACTATATCTAAGTGATCTTCTAAGCTATCTGCCATGTAACTTGCTATTTGTTCTATGTGTTCTGCTTCTAATTTCATGTTTCTCTTATATCATATCTATGTCCATTAATAAATACCACTATTTCGTCTTGTGTTCTAGCTAGTGGATTAGCTTTTTTCAACTCGTTATACTCATCACGCGAGATAGTAACTGTATTATCTTTCCATCTAGCATCATATCTAAATTGAGAACATTCTTTAATCTGCTCAGTATTCCAGTCACAACAACTATACAACTTACTACCATAGCGGTTTTTAAGTATATAATTAGCTAAGTAAACAAGTTGGTCATCAAAGTTTTCAATAAATACTGGCTTTAAACCTGTGTAATTACCGTATTCTTTGTAATAACTATTCCAATATTTAGTTCTAGTTTGGTATCTCTTATTGATATACCACGGAGAACTACAGTGTTCACTGACATCTCGTATGTAACCTGAGTCATAAATAGCGTACCTGTAAGCGTAAGAATTACCTGTGTAACTCAATTTACGAATAGGTAACTCGAAAACTGTCGTACTATTTTTCTTCTGACGAGCAGTAGTAACTTCTTTAACACCCATAAGTTTAAAGAATCCTAGTGCATCAGTACGGTCTTTTATAGTCGTATCAATTTGCTTACTAGTTGCTTCAAGTTTTTCTATCATCTTAGCAACTCCAGCTTCATCTAAGTATCTGTTACTCATATCTCTGCGTTATCTGTTATTATTTCACCATCTGAGTGTGACATCCACTCACAATCGTTCATACGGTGACCTTCACCGATTAAAAAGTCTTCAATTTGCTCTGCTGAAGGATGGTCTTCTTTCATGTTAGCCACGTCATACACGGTAACATTGTACTGATGTACTCGTCCTTCTGTAAAGTCTAATACTGTTATATACATAGTTTTAATTTAATTTGTTCATAGATATTATCCGTGAGTGTTCGTATTCAGTTTGTATCTCTATTCACGTAGAAACCTTGGTAACCATTTGCTTCTTGAGAGTTCATTTCTGCTAGTATTTCATAAGCATTTTCCTCTGATAAGTTTCTTCGTACCACTTGTTCCCAATCTGATTGTTTTGAGTAACAAACTATTTGCCAATTCTCATTCATGATTTACTTGTTTTAAGGAATTCATTAATACTACTAGAGTACTTTTCTTTTAGTTCCTCTAATTTCTTACCAGTCATACCTTCCGGTATATTATAACGAATCTCGTTATCTATTCTGACGATGCTTACATCACCAATTACTAATTTTCTACTCATAATTCTTGTGTTTATTTTTTCTTGAATATTTCTTCTTATTCTTCTGAACACTACCTCGAGACGCATTCCAAATAGAGCTTAAAGTCTCGCTATCTAGCTTAACTCTCCACCATTTATTGTCTCTTTTTCTGTTCATAATTTCTTAGTTTTTTCTTTGATTTGTTGTATACACTCAAAAGCAGTGATTGCTCCGAGCTCAAACTCCTCAATAATCCATAATATTTCGTTCTTCATAATGTAATTTTAGTACCCGAGATGAGATTCGAACTCATAACCTACGCCTTAGAAGGGCGTTGCTCTATCCAGTTGAGCTACTCGGGCAAGTTGTGTAGAGTTTAGGCGCATTAGTTTTAAATCGATTACCTAAATCTACACTAATAAATCGGCTATGTTACTCGTCAGTAACTCCATGACGTTAGGGGATTTTCGTGGTTCCTAGTTGCACTACTTCCACCATGCTTCTCGTAAGAGATTTACTCCGTGGTTCCCTAGACTTCCCATGTTTTAGCCTTATTCTCCTGTTAAAACGCTGTTTCAGCGAGAATATTTAATAATTTTTACCAATAACCACTTCATGTGGTGTTTTTATCACTGGTTTATACTGTTTATACAAAGCAATTGCTTGGTCAAATTCGTTTTCACCGATTGCTTGTAGTTGTTCTATAACGTTCCATATATCAGTGAACTCTTTTAAACCTGAGTTGTAGTACCGATTATCGTCAGAGTATTCATAAAACCAGTCGTGTGACTTTAATTTTAACTCTAAATTATCTAATAATTGTTGTACTTCCATACCTTTTTCTTTTATTTTACTCATATTCGTCGTATTTTCTTATTAATTCTAGTACATACTCACAAGGGTCGTCTAATATTCTCCACACTTCATCCATTCTCTCGTTCAATAAATCTGCTTCATCCGCTGTGAATAACTCACCTTCATTAGTTATTATTTCATGAGCGTCATCTTCTGGATGGTACATAAGTCCATCTTTATATAACTTATCAAGGAATTCTTTTGCAGAATACTCATTATGAATGTGAATCCTAAAGTAGGTTTTAATAGTACCTGTCTTGTTCTTGCTCATAATACTGTTGTATTTCTATATTAATTTTTTCTATTTCGTAATTTTCTACGTTATTTTCACTGACCCATCGACCAGTCTTTTTACATTTTAAATATTCACCACCAACCTCAATCACTTGGTCGTGAGTGAATTGCTTTGGTTCGTTGTTCCAAACTCTATGAACTTCGTTGATATGCTCATGTAGTTTAGCTCCTTTTGGTAATGATTTAGCGTTCGTCTCTGACATAAGTATATCCTTTATAATTAAACCATTCATATAACCCACCTTTATCTGTACCATCTTCTAAACAACCAAACCTATTAGGTAGATCACCCACTGTATATGGTCGCCATTTAGTTGATATTGTTGTACCTGCGAAGTCTTCTTCAAGATATACACAGTTATCTTCTTTTACTGTTCTTAGTATTCTCATAGTTATTTAATTTTTAATTTCATCTATATTATCCACGAGTAATCGTATTTAATTTGTATTCTTCTTTCTATGATTAACCATTTTAGTACCTCTCGCTGCTAGTTTACGTACAACTTTTTTACCTACGTGATTATCTAAGTCCATAACATACTTCTGAATTTTATCAGGCGTATTAGTTAACTCATCGAAACGAGCTTGGCGTTCTTTCGCCTCTTCTTGACGACGTTTTTTCGCTACTGCGAATTTACCTGTTCCTCTATAACGGAACATGATTTTCTTATTCTCTAATAATCCTCTCATAGTTTTAGTTTAAATATTAATCTCTGTGGTGATAACACACACCACTCTCATGTCTAGTTTTCATTTTACATGCTCTTCCAGCAGTAGTTTTAGCAGTACAAACTGTAGATTGAGCAACCATATCTTTTATATAGTTAGGGTTATGTCTCCAACAAAGAGCAGAGTCTTTCCATACTACTAATTTACATGGCTCACCTTTTTTAGTTGTACCACTGCAAGTTGGTTTTTCTTGAGCAAATCCGCTCATCGCAGTGAACATTGCTATTGTTAATAACGATTTTCTCATAGTATAAATCCTTGTTCAAGTGCGTTAGACTTCAATTGGTCAATATCTAAAACAGATTTACCATTGTAAGTGTTAGAGACATCTAAGTCACACTTGTGATTATTTATTATTCTGTATGGTGCAGAGTTCTGAATCTCTGTTTCCATGGTGACATCTTTGCCACATTTCTTACAATGTAATTGCATAGTAATTTAATTTAATAATTAGTAATTCAGTTTTGTTCTATTAACTTGTAATAACCATTTTTATTACACTCAACACCATCTTGGTCTTCATAGCCATCAAGCTCACCTGTTGGTGCATGTAAATGCCATAAATGTAGATTTTCTTTTAATACTCTTACACTTGGGAATTTAATTCTAACAAATACTTTTTCTGCTTTTTTCATAGTTATAAGTTAATAATTTCTAGTGAAAGCAGTGGAATCGAACCACTATGTTAACTTCCTGCTCTTCTGCAGCGTTAGTCGTCGCATACTCTGTGGAGTTGACAACCGATTTCTCTCGCTTAACACGTACACCTCTATAACTCATCG
>Ga0208669_1000995_pt1 | contig 10659 bp, 16 predicted proteins | sample 21_taG_FD_184095 | JGI IMG/M metagenome (GOLD analysis project Ga0208669, IMG submission 184095) | Marine viral communities from the Subarctic Pacific Ocean - 21_ETSP_OMZ_AT15319 metaG (SPAdes) (version 2) | ecosystem: Environmental > Aquatic > Marine > Oceanic | place: Pacific Ocean | collected...
AGCTATACTTAATGCTGCTATAGAAGCTGCTACACCTATAGCTGCTGCTGATGCTCAGACATTCGCTGCATTCCAACAAGCTAACTTAAATAACAGACAACAAGCAGAAGTACTAAACTCACAACAGACATTACAACTAGATATACAGAACTTAAACAATGAACAACAGACTAGAGTATTTAATTCTCAGCAAAGAGTACAGGCTCTGTTTAATGATCAGTCTGCTGTTAATTCATCTAAACAGTTTAATGCATCTAGTGAGCAACAGAATGACCAGTTCTTTGCAGGACTGTTTAATGAGACAAGTAAGTTCAATGCACAACAACAGAATGCTATAGCTCAGTTTAATGCTGGACAGACAAATACTATGAACCAGTTTAATGCTAATCTAGAAAACCAGAGAGAGCAGTTTAATACTAAGAATAGTATACTCATAGATCAATCTAATGCTGTATGGCGTAGACAGATTAATACTCAGAATACTGCACTACAGAATGCTGCTAACCAGATGAATGTTATGAATAGGTTTAACATGAGCCAAACTGCACTAAACAATCGTTGGCAACAGTTTAGAGATAATGAGTTCTGGGCTAGAACTACTGCTCGTGACAATGATCAATATGCTAAGAAAGTTGCTTATGCCTCATTTATTTATGGTAAGAATGCAGACGCTGCTTTCTCTAGTAAGGTAGGTGCTTTAGCATTTGATGTTGTATCAGGTCTAGGTCAGGAGTTTGGTGATGACTTAGTAGACGGTGTTAAAAGTTTCTTTAGTGACGGTGATACAGTTGATACCGATCCTTTTGATTTTGATGTTGGTGGTGTAGGTGGTGGTAACGAATTAGATTTATTACTTGATTAGGAGACAATAGATGGCAGTTGATCCAACAAGCATGGCAGTAAAACTTGGTTTTTCAGCACTAGGTAAAATATTTGGTAGTAAAGGTAAAGCTAAAAAAGCAACACCTGAAGATTTTGCAAAACAAAGTCTATCTGCTAGTGGATTTAAAACTAGTTCTATAGGAATGAGCCAACCTAGTACAGGTAGAAGTGCTAAGTCTGCTGCTAGTGCAGAAATGTATGATTATTATCAGATGGTAGCTAAAGCTAAGTTAGTTGCAGATAGACTAGATCCAGAAAAAGGAACACAAGTTGGAGAATACGGTGCTATTAAGCAGGGTTCGATAACGTAGGAGGTAGTAGAGTATGTTAAATGAATTTTTAGGAGATGGACCTATTCCAGGATCTTCTTTTACAGAAGAAGTTGGTACTGCTAAATGGCAGAAACCACCAAGGATAACCTTGCCTACTGAAGCCTTTCAACATTTTATAGATGTATTGGCTAAAGGAGATAACTACGACAGAATAGTATTTTGCATGGATGAAGGATTGCCAATAGAAGGTATTACTAATACTATAGTTAATAACATGACTGCTAGTGGTCTTATTAGTTATGATGTAGCTCTTTTAATAACACCAGAAATAGGTAGAGTATTAGAGGCCGTAGCTAAGAAAGCAGAGATAGACTATGTTATGGCTATTCCTCGTAAGGTAGATACTAGTTTTGTCGAAGCTCAGATCAAAAAGATAGAAGAAGAAGAGGGTCTTACTCCATCTGATTCAGAAGAAGAACCTGAAGAGGAAGAAGTAGAAGATGAGGAAGAACCAGAGCGTAAAGGTTTAATGGGAGCGTAGTATGTCATTTTTCAAAAGAGCAGTAGTAGGAGCATTAGAACGTAGAGAAGAAGTAAGAGATGCTAATCAACTCAAATACGAATCTGATGTAACTACAGGTATAACTAAACTAAATGAAGCTGAAAAAGAAATGAAAAAGAACAATCTAATTGTTCGTAATAGAAAAAAATTAATAGCTCCTATAGGTATAAACGTATTTAACGAAACAGGTAAAGAATTTAGTGAAGCAGTACTTTTGAATGTGTTTATGTCTTCTAAAGGAGATACAGCTTTAGCAACAGATACGTTGCTTAGAATGGCTAAAAATCAAGCTCCTACTCCTACAACTGCTGTAACAGATGGTATGGAAGGTTTTACTCAAGAGTCAACATCTACACGAGACTTGAGTGATATGTCTGGAGATACAACTAAAGCACTACAAGATGCTTCTAGTATGATTAGTACTACAAGTACAAAGTTACCATCACAACAAAAATCAGAGAGAGATTATAAAGAACAAAGATACGGTGGTGGTATTGCTGGTAATATAATGAACACTTTATTAGGTGGAGCATCTGGACCTTCTGTAAGAGATGCGGTAAGAGAACGATATTCCTCTATGTTTAGAACACCTGAAGAAGGTGAACAGGCATATTCTGATGTTATGGATTATATGGAAGAAGTAAGAACTAAAGGAGAAGCATCAACTATTCCTGATTTACCTCCTAATATGTTAGCAGATATTCAAAGACAAAGCCGTAAAGCTAAAAAATATGAAACATTTGAAAAAAATCTTGTAACAGAAGTTCCTAGACAATTAAATGATTTAAAAAATCTAATTATAAATAAAAATCCTGATCGATTACAACAACTAACAGCAACGCTTAATAAGTCTTCCCTAAGTAACAGTAACTTAGCAGGGTTACCAGAAAATATACAAAGACAAGTAAAAGAATTTATGAAAATAAAAGAGGAAACTATGAGGGGTTCTACATCTATTTTTAATAATACAAATGTAAATAGTGCAGTTTCCGCAACACAACAATTTTTAACTACTCCAATAGGTGCAGATGGAAAAACACAAATGGATATTTTTCAGGAAAGAATGATTGGAGGTACAAACAAACGGTCTTCAAAACCTATAACAAATAAATCAAATGCTAAAAAGATAAAGTCTTCTGTTCCTACTGTAGATTTATCTGAAGGAACTAAACTATCTTTTGAACAACTTATGAACTTAGCAAATACAGATGACAGAGAAGCATTTATAAAAAAATACAGAAAAGACGCAAAAACAACAAGAGATCCTAATAGTAATACTTTAGCTCATCTTTACGTTATAGAAGGAAACAGGTATGTTGTTTCTTCTAATTTTGAGAACATTAGAAAAATAAATTAATTAAAGAAAGCATATACACATGAAAAATTCTATGGATAATCTTAGCTATGAAAAACTTTTAGAAAACAAAGAGTTTTTAAATAATACTCGTAATGTATTATACGATAGTTTTGGTGAGGACCATGTTCTAAGTACGGATGAAGAAATTTTAGATGCTTTTTATGAAAATTTTAGAGAGGTAGATACTAACACGGTTGATGCATATCAACTCTGGAGTGCTACAAATGGTGATCTTAACGATGATCAAAAAGAGGAACTAAGACAATCTTACGAAGTATATCGTGCATTGCCTAGTTTTTGGGAAGATGATTCTGCTTCTAATGTTCAAGCATTTTGGGATTACGCTTCTGCTATTTTTACTGATCCTATGACGTATTTAGGGATAGCTACTGGAGGTATTGCAAGTGTTGCGACAAAGGCATCTGCATATGGTGCGGTAAGAGCAGGTTTACAAACATCCTTACAAGTGGGTCGTAAAGCTACTATTAACTCTGCTATGGCAGGTATCGCTACAGATACCGTAGCTAGTGTTTTAACAGATGCTGAAATACAAGGTGTAGAACGAAGAATAAATTATAGAGAAGATGGCTATGACTTTGCTCAAGCAGGATTAGCTGCTGCATCTGCTATTGTTCCAGGAGCAGCTATAGGTCTTGCAGGTAGAGGGTTAAAGGCTTTAAGTAAATCTGATACTATGATGCAAAATGTAGCGGAAGGTAAAAGAATTTATTTAGAAAACTCAGAAGCAGGTAAAGCATTTCTTGATGGTAAAGTAGTCGAAGGTAGTTTTGTTCAAGTCAATGACAAAAATATACTAAAAGGTGATGCAGTAGATCGTATGGCTTATGTAGATAGTATTAATACAGATAAAAATACTTACACTGTTAATGTAGGTTTTGATGAGTTAGGTGATGCTATAACTAAGGAAGTAAATATAGATAAAGTAAAATTAGTTGATCCTTTTGATGCTAAAGTTACTATGAAAATAGAAAGACAAATTCAAGGTGCTGCTAAAGTATATAACACTGAAAGAGCAAAGTTAGGTTACAAAGATTTTCAAAAGGAAATGAAAGAGGTTTTAGAAGCAAGAGGAGTTACTAAAGAAGAACTAGATGAGTTAGATAAAGGTGTTGAGTTTGTTTTATCAGAGTCAGCAGTAAAAAGAGTAAATGGAGCTTTTTTAGATATCATACAAGATTCTGGTATATCCTATAATCCTAATAAAGCAATATCTGTTATGGTAGAAGATGTTTTAGCTAATCAACCTAAAGGTTTTGATGCATCTGAATTTGTAAAAATACTAGATTCTCACGGTGTTAGTAATATAGAGATGTTAGGTGTGATGATGGGTGAAACATTATCAAAAGCCTATAGAGGTACAGTATATAAATCTGCATCTACATTAGGTAAGTTAAGTGGATTAAGTAAAAAAGCTAGGAAGATAGCTATTGAAAAAGAGCTAGATGTAACTTTTGGTGGTAACTTTCAAAAAATTACAAGTGGTATGCGTACAGAAGCAGGATTTAGAGGTATAAAAGACGGTAGGCAATATGCAGAAGAGGTAATAGGAACAACAGAACTTAGCAAAGAAACAGAGGCATATTATACTTCTTTACTTGCAGAACGAAATAACATAGACAAGATGAGTAAAGTATATGGACCTACTGCACATAGAGGTGATCAGTGGAACAGAATGATCAGACTAGGTATGATTGCTCAACCTGCTACAACTTGTCGTAATGTTATGGGTGGGTTAATTAGAAGCCCTATGGATTGCACTACAAGAACTTTTGATAACATAATAACAATGTCTATGGCAAAAATTACAGGAAATACTATTCGTCCTGTTAATCTTTCTGATGGTTTTGAGCATTTAACTTCTTTATTATCTCCTCAAGAGTATAATGAAATGGCTAAGTTAATAATGTCTAAGAAACCTTTAGCTGCTGAGTTAATAAAAGGTCCAGAAGGTTACTTGCAAACTGCCAAAATAGCTCAGACTATGAATGGAGATAAAGGTGGATTTGTAAATAAAGTATTAGGCTATGGATTTGACCCTTTAGAACGTGGTCTAATTCATGCAAACGTACTAAATAGTGTGCAAGACAAATATATGAAGTCTCAATCTTTTATCGTAGGATTAAGACAATCTATGTCAAGAGAAAATTTAGATCTTGATGATTTTATAAAGACAGGTAGAATACAAGATATTGATGATCGTTTTATAGCAGATGGTATGCAATGGGCTATGGAATATAACTACCAAGCTAATATACGAGGTGACAATGCCTTAACTAGATTTGCTGTAGAAACGATAAACAAATTATCTAATGTTCCTTATGTAGGATCTGCACTAGCACCCTTTCCTAAGTTTATGATAAATAGTATGAAGTTTATGTACGAACATTCTCCTGTAGGTTTACCTGAGTCTATTGCAAAAATGAAAAGAGGTTTTGGAAAAGAAGGTAATACATATCTACAACAAGAAGGAATAAAGGCTCTCAGTAGACAGGCAAGTGGGGCATCGTTACTATTGATGGCATATGCTATAAGAACATCTGAACTTGGTGGTGAGCTTTGGCATGATCTTATAGATGATACAGGTAATGCACAAGATATAGGTACTTGGTATCCTCTAGCTCCTGCTTTATGGTTTGCTGATGGTATAGTTCAATTTGGTGAGCAACTAGATGGAAAAAGCGACATGGGAGATTTTAAAGAGGCTTGGCTTTTAGACACCATGAAAGCATTAGGTGGACCATCTAGTAGATCTGGAATATGGAAAGAACTTGATAAAAATTTTCTAGAAGGTATTTTATCAGGAGATGCTAACAGTAAAGAAGAGTTACTAAATGGTATGGGTAGAGCTATGGGAAGTATATTTGGTGCGTTAGCTACGCCACTAAAGTTAGGCTCTGAACTACTAGCAGAAACAAATGCTTTTGGATTTGATGACATGGCTAGATTGCTACACGATGCTAGAAGTAGTCAAGGATTTAAGGCTAACTTTTTAGATTCAATTTTTAAAAATGTTCCTTACGGATACTCAATGTTAAAAAGCCCTTATAGTGGCGTAATAAGACAAAAAGATGGTACATTTATATTTGAAGAAGATGTAGAATATTCTAGAGATATAAAAACAGGACAAACAACCGTACCAAGAGTTAGATATTCTGTTCTTAATCCAGAACCTTTAACCAATATTTCTCCTTTAGGAAAACAATTTTATGGTGGGTTTAGAAAAAGAAGAAGAAACTATATAGAAAAAGAGTTTGAAAGATTAGGACTTGCAGAATGGAGGCTATTTAAAAGAACTAACATTCCTGATTACGACAGAGAACTAGCGATGCTGACAAGTAACTTTGCAGAAAGAATATTAAAGGATGCTATAGTATCTGAAAAGTATTTAAATTATAATGATTCAGGTAAAAAAGATATGATTAAAAGTGTATTAAATGATGCAAAAGGTTACGTTGCTAGAGAATTTAATTCTCTTTTTCATTTAGGATTGTTAGGCACATTAGATAAATTACCTAAAACACCTAGAAATAATGGTGTAAGGTGGATGCAAGAAAATGGCTATCTCCCTCAATATGAAAATGAAAGAGCAGAATATATAAGTAACTTTGACCTTACAAAAGATGAAACTGCTTTATTAGTAGAAGTAACTAAAATATATAAATCTAAAAAAGCTAAGAGTAACATATAATGCAATCACTGGACAGTATATCACTAGACCTCACTAATGCTTTAGTACCACTAATAGCAATATTTCTTAGTTTAGGACTTGGATTCTTTATTAAGGATCTAATAACAAACTTTATTACTGGTATTAGATTTAAATTTGATGGTAGTTTCAATGAGGGTGACAAATGTATTGTAGATGGAGATCGAGCCGTACTAGTTAAAGTAGGCATATACGAGAGTGTATTTGCTATAACTAATGGTCGAGGTCATGTATGGAGATTTGTGCCTAATGAGAGAATTAAGTTTCTCAAGATAGAAAAGATAATAGAGGAGCCTAAAGAATGATTACTATACTAGGATCATTAATTGGATTTGCTGGATCAGCTTTACCTAAAGTGTTTGACATGGTTAATGATTGGCAAGATCGTAAGCATGAATTAGCTATGATGGACAGACAACTAGAAGCATCTAAGCTACAACACGTTCAGAAGATTGAAGCACTAAATATAGAAGCTGATATTAGTGAAACTAAGGCAATATACAGACACGATCAGTCATTAAAGACTACAGGATTTATGTCTGCTCTAAGGGCATCAGTAAGACCAATAATAACATATCTATTCTTTACTTTATTTGCAGTAATAAAAGGTACAGCTATGTATGGTTTAATCTATACAGATGGAGTTGTATGGGAAATGGCTATCCAAACACTGTGGGATGAAGAAACTCAGGGAATATTTGCTGCTATTATATCATTCTGGTTTGGAAGTAGAGCCTTACAAAGATCTAGGAGTAGTTCGTAATGACAATTAAAAAAGGTAAAGAGACATTCTCTGGATACAATAAACCAAAGAGAACACCAAGTCATCCTAAAAAATCTCATGCCGTACTAGCTAAAGAAGGTACTAAGGTAAGGCTAATACGGTTTGGTCAGCAAGGAGTTAAAACTGCTGGTAAGCCAAAGAAAGGAGAATCTTCAAGACAAACAGCTAGAAGAAAATCATTTAAAGCTAGACATGGTAGAAATATAGCCAAGGGTAAAATGTCAGCAGCGTATTGGGCTAACAAAGTAAAATGGTAAGGGAGGTATGTAGTGAGTAAACCTATGTTTGATTCTACAGGGTCATTGATAAAGGATGAAGGTGAAAAAGTATTAATTGAAGATGATTGGATTAAAGTAAAACCAGTAGATAAAGAAAAGTTAAATAGTATGCAAGACAGATATCTAAAAAATAAAGAGTTCTGGAGAAACAGACAATGATCAGTGGAAAAGTATTTTATGGGGGAGCTAATAATATCATGGTAAATAAAACAGAAGAAGATAGCACTCAAAAACAATGCAGTTGTGACAGTTGTATTGAGTGTAACTGCGATCCAAAGGTTTGCAGATGTAGTTGTCACACAAATGAGGAGAACTAATAATGAAAAAGAAGACTAAAATGTACGCAAAAGGTGGAGCTATGGCTAAGAAAAAAGGCACAAAAATGTATGCTAAAGGTGGAGCTATGGCTAAGAAAAGACCAATGAAGATGATGGCTAGAAAAGGTGGGACAGCTAGACGTAGATAATGTCTTATTTAATAAGTAATGTTCCACACTTTAGTTGTTGGGTGAGAAGGGAGTTCACTTGTAACCATCAAGATTATCACGGTGACTTCCTTCACGCTATGGTTTTTGCAGTAAACACAATACCTGACAGGTCTTTAAGTTTTCAGATTGTATTTACTGGTTGTGAAATTGACAGGGAAGATGGCCCTGAACAAAACATTCACGGTGGAGCTATGTGGGCAAGAATGCCAATACAGGCTCTAGTAGCAGATATACCACTTGAGGATTGGCCTGATCCTATGGAAGATCACATATGTCAACCTTGGGATTGTGAATCTAGACATCATAGCGTAATAGTGATGGATAGAGTTAGTTCATCTCCTTGGTTGTGTAAGATAGATGGTGAGTTTTATACAGGTAAATATATGTTTACTGTAGATTACACTGACCATGATATTGCTGATGATCCTGCACAACACAAACAGTCTCATGTTATACAGTTAATGGATGCAGGAAAATGGACAGGTAATATAGTAGCACTTCCTAATAATAGGGTTAGAGCAACTAGTCCTGCCTTGTGGAGAACAGGAGATGGTGTACCAGATTTTACTCCTTCTCAGTGGACACACTCAGCAGAATCGCATCAATCTTATCTAGATCCTTCTGTAACCTTTAATAATCTTTACTCAGATAAATAAGGAGATACTATGAGAAATATGACTGATGAAGGTCTTGATCTTATAAAGTTGTATGAGGGCTATAGCTCATCCCCATATCTGTGTCCTGCCCAACATTGGACAATCGGATATGGGGCTATCTGGGGTTTAGATGGTAAAAGAGTAACAGAAGATCATCCTGATATAAGTAAAGATCAAGCTGATCAATTACTAAGAAGGGATGTAAGAAAGTCACAAGTAGCAGTATTACGACTAATAAAAGTACCTTTAGAGGATGGACAGTTTGATTCGCTATGTTCATTCGTATTTAATTTAGGTAGTGGTTCTTTACAAAGCAGTACTCTAAGACGTAAAATAAACAGAGGAGATTATATTGGCGCAGCAGATGAGTTTCCTCGTTGGGTATTTGCAGGGGGAAGAAAGTTAAAAGGATTAATAAAGCGAAGAAAACATGAACGATTAATGTTTATAGGAGGATAACTTGGCAGCAAAGAAAAAATCTAAAAGTAAAGTAAATGAAGCAGGTAACTATACAAAACCTGCATTAAGAAAAAGAATATTTAATCGTATTAAAGCTGGTGGAAAGGGAGGAAGACCTGGACAATGGTCAGCAAGAAAAGCGCAGATGATGGCATCTGCCTATAAAAAAGCAGGAGGAGGATATAAAGGATAATGCCCCATTATACTAAACCATTAAAAAAAGTAATAGGAGGTCTTAAAAAAGCATCTAGACTTCATGCAGGACAAGCTAAAACTTTAACAAAAGTAATGAAAGACCAAAAGAAAGGATACAAGAAAAGTACCAAGAAAAAAAGGAGTAAGTAATGGCTAAGAAATTATCACCAAACCAAAAGAAAATAGCTAGAGTTGCACCACCTAGAAATAGAATAACTGGTGCAGACTTTAAAAAATTAAAGGGTAAGAAAAATGGCTCTAAAAAAATCTCAAAGAAGTCTTAAAAACTGGACTAGACAGAAGTGGAGAACCAAATCAGGTAAACCATCCACCCAAGGTTCAAAAGCTACTGGAGAAAGATACTTACCTTCATCAGCCATAAAATCAATGAGTTCTGCTGAGTATGCTGCTACTACTAGAAAGAAGAGAAGAGATACCAAGAAAGGTAAGCAATTTTCTAAACAACCTAAAAGAATCGCTAAAAAGACTAAAAATTATAGGCGTTAGAAAAAAATGACCCTCTAGGATGAAGCAGAGAGGGTCTTAGAGATAGTCTTATGTAGATAGTGTCCAGATTATACCTACATCGACTGTAGCATAGCTTAAAATGCTTTATATGGGATTTAGCCTATTTTTACCATTTAAATGCTTTAATTGAGTCTTTATTATCTACAAGTTCACCAGTAAACCCTGCATCTACTAAACACATAGATTGTGTATCACTTGGTTTGACTATTGATGCGGTCCATGTCTGGGTATCAACATTCAAATGTATAAAAGTTACATGGCCTCTAGCTGATATTCCACGAAATATTAACTTTTCTTTGTGACCATCAACTACAACCCTCTTAAAATCTTGTATACTTCTACACCCCAGTTCTTGGGGTTGTTTTGTTTCTGCATTAACACCAGTAAATACTAATGCTATTGCTACAAATAATAATCCAAATAGTCCTAGTTTTGTTCTTACGTTCATAGTATCTCCTATCACACTAAAAAT
>Ga0208669_1001001_pt1 | contig 10622 bp, 11 predicted proteins | sample 21_taG_FD_184095 | JGI IMG/M metagenome (GOLD analysis project Ga0208669, IMG submission 184095) | Marine viral communities from the Subarctic Pacific Ocean - 21_ETSP_OMZ_AT15319 metaG (SPAdes) (version 2) | ecosystem: Environmental > Aquatic > Marine > Oceanic | place: Pacific Ocean | collected...
TTGTACTAGGGTGTATGGATTCAACGGCATTTAACTATAATCCACTAGCAAACACAGAGCTCTCTGGTTCGTGTATTGCTATTGTTACTGGTTGTATGCAGCCTTTAGCTTTTAACTATAATCCTAATGCTAATACTCCTGATACGTGTATAGCACTTGCTTACGGTTGTACAGATCCTACAATGTTTAACTACGATCAACTAGCAAACACTGATGATGGTGGTTGCGAACCTTTTGTTTATGGTTGTACTGACACTACAGCTTTTAATTATAACCCACTAGCTAATGCTGATAACAATTCTTGTGTACCTTACATATATGGCTGCACGGATCCTTCTATGCTTAATTATAACTCATCCGCGAACACGGAGGATTTTAGTTGTATCTCTTATGTTTATGGGTGTATGGATAGTTTGGCTCTTAACTATAATTCACTTGCTAACACGGATAACAACTCGTGTATCGAAGTGGTTGTGGGTTGCATGGATCCAGGGGCGTATAGCTACGAGCCTAGTGCTAACGTTAGCGATTCTTTATCTTGTTTATATAATGCTGGTTGTATTACTGGTCCAGGAAATCCTTATTGGTTAAATGATCCTTGTTATGCTTGGGTGTTATCGGTAGACGATTACTGTTGTGAAAACGAGTGGGATGAAATATGTCAATTAACTTATAACTACTGTGATGGTACTTGGTCAGGACCATTAGTTAAAAGAGTAGATAAAAAAGAGTTAGTAAGAGTTACTGATTTACTAGGTCGACCATCAAAAGAAAGTAAAAACAAACTTCTATTCTATATCTATAATGATGGTAGCGTAGAGAGAAAATTAATCAAACAATAACAAAAACAATTAAAAAGTAAAATTATGGCTACAACAACAGCAACAATTACGCTTAATAGTGCAGATTTACTGAGTGACAACTTGTCGTTGTCGGCTACAACAACTCTTTATAAAGACAACACTACAGCAACAGGTCTAGATGAATTTAGAATGGAAAGATTAGAAATACCAATTGATGATTATGGTGGTGGAACTGCTAAACAGTATGATATTATACCTAACTCAGCGGCAGCTCTAGCAGGTGGATCTAACTATGTATATATAGCTAACAAAAATACAAATGATACTCACTATATTATAATATCAATTAAAGATGATGTTATAGGTAGGTTATACGCAGGTGATTGGGCGTTTTTTCCTTGGAGCTGTCACTTGAACGCTACTGCAGGTTCTGCAGTTGAAGTACAAGCTAAAGAAGGTACGGCTATAATAGAGTATGCTTTATTTCACGATGGAGAAACATTAACAGAATCTGCAGACGCATAAGAGCAATTAAAAACATAAATAAATAAAAAAAATATGGCAACAACAACAGCAACAATAACTTTAGCTAGCAGTGACATGATGGACAATGTTATATCTATATCAAACACAGCTACATTAACTAAAGCGGGCAATGATACTGGATTAACAGAAACTACTGGCTTATCGAGAAAAAAGACGAATACTGGAAACAACGAAGTACTGCTAAACACTGACGCTGGAGCGGGTAGTGATGTTACAGCTCAAAAATCAGCTAAAGTATATATTAAAAACATTAACGATAGAGGTGATGGTAGTAAGTATGTTACAATTTTACTAGAAGACACTGAAATAGGTAGGTTATACGGTGGTGATTGGATGTTTATACCGTGGGACGCAACAAGTAGCGGTAAAGACATTGAATACACTTGCAGTGACACTACAGAAACTACTTTAGAATACGTTTGTTTTTACGAATAGTAAATGGCATCTAGACACCACAACATATCCGGTGAGATTACTCAGCAGTTATTAGCGGCGGGTGATGGTGTAGAAGTAAAATCAATATCACTATCAAACGTAAACGCTAGCATAGCGTGCTCAGTAGACTTGTATATTGAAAAAAAATTGTTAGGTAAGTTTTATATAGTTAAAACAGTAGAAATACCAATTCAAACCACTTTAATACTAGATGAAAAAGAAATAAATTTTAGTAACGATGAGTTTGGTTTGTTTATTAAACTAACAAAACTTGGGTCTGGAAGTGGTGAACCCGCTGTAGACGTAATAATATCTTAAAAATTAAAAACAATGGCTAGGTTTATACAAACTCCTCCTACGGAAACAACAAATGTATTTACTGGTGATGCAAATTATGTGCATGATCAAGGCTCGGCCTCTGCGACTTGGGTTATCACTCATAATCTAGGTAAGTACTGTTCTGTATCTGTTGTAGACACGGCTAATACTGTGGTTATAGGAGAAATAGAATACAACAGTGTTAACCAAGCTACAATAAAATTTAGAAGTTCTTTTGCGGGAAAAGCTTACTTCAACTAATAATAAAACTAATAAATAAATAAAACAATATGGCAACAATTAAATATCTAGCGGATATAAATTTAGACAAAAACAGTCTAAATAACGCTGTGATACAAAACTTAAGCACGGCTCCATCAAATCCAGCTGATGGTCAAATATACTATGATACCGACACTAACGATTTGAATATTTACAATGGTAGTGGATGGGTTCAGTTAGGTGCTACAGGAGCTGGTGATATAGAGTCGGTTGTTGCTGGTGCTGGTCTTACTGGTGGCGCTACCTCTGGTGATGCAACTTTAAACGTTGTTGGTGGTACTGGTATAACGGCAAATGCTAATGATATAGCTATTACAGCTGGTGGTGTTGGTACAACTCAATTAGCAGACGATAGTGTAACTGAAGATAAATTAGCAAATTCGTTGTTAGCTGAAATAGACGCTAATACTGCTAAATCAACAAACGTAAGCACAAACTTATCTGTAGCTAGTAGTACTGGTTCAAGAACTATAGCATCGTCAGATGGAACTAATGCTACGATACCTGTAGCTACAACTTCTGTTTCTGGTGTTATGTCAACTACAATATTTGATGCGGTTACAGCTAACACAGCTAAATCAACTAATGCTACTCACACTGGCGAAGTAACAGGTAGTGGATCTTTAACTATAGCAAACAATGTTGTAGATGAAGCTAACCTTAAAATTTCTAACTCACCTACTAATGGTTATTACTTAACAGCACAGTCTGGTAACTCTGGTGGTTTGACTTGGGCTGCAATTCCAACTCTCAACCAAAATACTACTGGCTCTGCGGCTACTTTAACAACCGCAAGAACTATAGGTGGTGTATCATTTAATGGATCTGCTAACATAGACCTTCCAGGTGTAAACACTGAAGGTAATCAAGATACTACTGGTAATGCTGCTACGGCTACTAAAATTGCAAGTCTTACAAATAGTAATATTGTACAGTTAACAGCAACGCAAACGTTAACCAACAAAACAATAGCTGCTTCTCAAGTAACTGAGATATCTAATATTACAGCGGCTGAAGGTGCTCAAATAGAAAACATTGGTACAACTACAATATCTGCAGCGCAATGGGGATATTTAGGAGCAGCAACTGGAGCTATTACAAATACAGATGTTGATGTATCTGTAGCAAACTTAAAAACTAGATTAGCTGGTGGTTTTGGATCTAACGCAGTTACAATTGGTGATAGTAGTGACGTAGTAACAATAGGTAACGATTTAGTGGTAACTGGTGACTTAACAGTATCTGGTGATACTACCACTGTTAACACCGCGACGCTAACAGTTGAAGATCCCTTAATAAAGTTAGCTAGTGGAAACACTGGTGATGCTGTAGATACTGGGTTTTATTCTAAGTATGTAGAAAGTTCAACAACAAAATACGCTGGTGTATTTAGAGATGTAAGTGCGACTGGTAATCCATTTATTTTCTTTGATGGCAACCAAGCTGAACCAACTACAACTGTTAACACATCTGGTACTGGTTATGCTTACGCGGATATATGGGGAGGAACAATAAAAGCTTCTGATGGTTTCACTGGTAATTTAACTGGTGATGTAACTGGTGATGTTGATGGAAATGCTAGTTCAGCTAGCACTCTAGCAACAGCAAGAACAATTGGTGGTGTTAGTTTTAACGGTAGTGCTAATATTAATTTACCTGGTGTAAACTCCGCTGGTAACCAGAACACAACTGGATCTGCAGCTACATTAACTACGGCTAGAACTATAAACGGAACATCGTTTAATGGTAGTGCAAATATTACGGTAACAGCTGCAGCTACTACTTTAACTGGAACCTCTCTTAAGTCAACTGTAGTTGGTTCATCGTTAACTTCTGTTGGAACAATTGGAACTGGTGTTTGGCAAGGTACTGCTATAGCTACAGCATATATTGCTGATGACGCTATAACAGAAGATAAGTTAGCTAATACACTTCTAGCTGAGATCGATGCTAACACTGCTAAGAATACAAATGTAAGTACTGACTTATCATCAACAACAAACGCTTCTCAGTTAACGATTAACTCTTCTGATGGTGATAACGTAGTGATAGCACAAGCATCTGGAACTATTGCGGGTGTAATGACTACAGCACATCACGATAAGCTAGATGGTATTGAGTCAGGTGCAACTGCAGATCAAACTAAATCTGATATTGATGGCTTAGCTATAACAACTGTAGGTACACTTTCTTCTGGTAATGCAACAGCGATTGTAAATGCTGCATCTACAAGTGCTGCTGGTAAAGTTGAGCTTGCTACAACTGCTGAAGCTTTAGCTGGTTCTGATTCATCAAGAGCTGTAACTCCTGCAGGTTTAGCTGCAAGAAGTTATAAAGCTGCAATTGGTGATGGTTCTAATACTGCTATAGCTGTATCACACGGTTTAGCAACTAGAGACGTAAACGTACAGATGTACGATGCTAATTCTTTTGAAACTGTTATGGCACAGGTTGTGAGAACTTCAACTTCTGTTGTGACTGTTACTTTTAATGATGCACCTGCAACTGGTGATGTTATAATATTGATTAACAAGATAGATTAATAAATGGCTACACAAAAATTTAATTCAAACGTTGATGTTAACGGCGAGGTAAAAGGTACCTCGTTGGACATTAATGGTAACGCTAATATATCAGGAACTCTTATAACTGGTACTACAGAAATAACAAAGGCAACAAGCACGTCAGGTAGTAGCACTGGTACTACGTTTTTAGAACTTGACAATTATGTTGGTAATGACATATCACAACAGCAAACTTTTATAGACTTTAAGTTTACTGACGATAACGCTAACTATACACCGCAAGTACGTATAGGTGCTCAGGTTGGTCCTGATGCAGACGCAAACCAAATGTCAAAAGAAGGTGCAGGTTCATTTGTAGTGTACACCGCACCTGTTGGAAGTGATGAATCAGGTAATAGCACTGGTTTAGCGGAAGCTTTTAGAGTTAGCTATAATGGTGATACAACTACTGCAGGTGAAGTAAGTGCTGCTAGTTTAGATATAAACGGTAACGCTGATATATCTGGTAACTTAACTGGAGTAGACACATTAACCGCTACAACTTTTTCTGGTGATTTAAATGGTACGATAAACACAGCAACAACAGCTACAACACAGTCAGCAAGTAACAATTCAACTAAAGTAGCTACAACAGCTTATGTTGACGCTCAAGTTGCTACGATAGTAGATTCAGCGCCTGGAACTTTAAATACACTAAACGAGTTAGCCGCAGCTTTAGGTGATGACGCTAGTTTTAGCACAACTGTTACAAATAGTATAGCTACTAAAATGCCTTTATCTGGCGGAACGTTTACAGGAAATGTTACCGCTGGCACCAACCACATAACAGCCGCTTCGTTTTATGTTCAAGGGACATACCCAAGAATTTACTTAGCTGACACAGATAGTAACGATGATTACTCTATAATAAATAACAATGGTACTTTTCTTGTTTATAACGATACTGATAGTTCTATTCCTCTTGCTATAGCTGGTGATAATAACGCAACTTTTGCAGGCGAACTAACTGTTGGATCGCATATAAATATGGGTGATGGTGATAGAATAAAACTAGGTGATAGTAGTGATTTTATGATTTATCATGATGGCGCAGACACTAAACTTTCTAATGTTACTGGTAGCTTGCAATTTCACCAAAATGTAACCGATTCTGATATAGTATTTAAATGTGACGATGGCTCCGGTGGAACAACGGCTTATTTGACGTTAAACGGTGGTGAAGGGCAAACAGTTGCGGATGTAAATATAAACTTTAGAGATAATGTTAGGGCTACTTTTGGTAATTTAGCTGGTGGTGACATGGCTATATACCACGATGGTACAAATAATTATCACAATCATTATACCGGCGATGTTTATTTTAGAAATAATGCCAACGATAAAGATATAATATTCCAGACAGATGACGGATCAGGTGGAGTAACAGCTTACTTAACTTTAGATGGAAGCGCTGGGACAATTGAGGTTGCTAAAACCATGAACATGCAAGGCGACTTAGATGTTAGTGGTACTATAACTGGTGATGGTAGTGGTGTTGATTCAATAAACGCTAGTAATATATCGTCAGGTACTTTAGCTTCTGCTAGAGTAGGAACATTAAACCAAAATACAACTGGTAGTTCAGGTTCATGCACTGGTAATGCGGCAACAGCTACAACACTAGCGACAGCTCGTACTATTGCTGGGGTTTCGTTTAATGGATCTGCTAATATATCTTTAAATAATAATGCTATAACAAATGGTGCTGGTTATACTGGAGATCCAACCAAAACAGATATAAACTCTTTGGAGATAACTACTGTTGGCCAGATAAGCTCTGGTGAGTGGAGAGGTAGTACAATTTCTTCAACATACTTAAAACAAAGACAAACTTTTGATTTTAAAGGTTACTCTACTCATGATGGGACAAATTATGAGATGGCAGAAATAATGACAGATAATAATGCTCCGTTTGAGCACAACACTAGTACTGGAGCTAGCGGTACAAATGCTACAGCTGTTTCGTTATTATTAAGATGTGCTGGTCAAGTTATGCCTTACGCTGGTACTGTTAAAAAATGGACAGGTTGGGCTGCTGGTAGTGGATCTGGTACTACTTATATAGCTTTATTTAGATATAGACCTGTTGTTGGTAGTAGCAGTTCTGTGTCACCTGTACTTATAGACGAGCAAACTCTTACAGTTGCTGGTAACAACAAAACTGTAGCTATAGAACAAACTTCTTTTACAGATGGCGATATAGCTGCTGGTGATATAATTATATCAATGATGAAAGGTGTAAGTGGAAAAACAACGTACTTTACTAGTACGATGGAAATTGAGTGGGACTGATAAATAAATAAAATGATAAGTAAACATATAAGCGATAAAGAAGGAGTGTATAGCATAACAGCTACGCGAAGAGGTTTAGATAATACGCCTACTGAAACTCATCTTAATAACATGAAGGAATTAGCGGAACAAGTATTTGAACCTTTAAGAGAGTGGGTTGGTGGGCCAATACGTATTAATAGTTTTTATAGAGGTGAAGATCTTAATAAAGCTATAGGAGGATCTTCATCATCACAACATTGTAAAGGCCAAGCTATGGATATAGATGATACTAGATGTAAGAAGACTAACGCTGAGATGTATGCTTGGATTAAAGAGAATTTAAACTTCGATCAAATGATATGGGAGTTTGGAGATGACAAAAACCCTAATTGGGTACATGTTAGTTATGTGAACGAAGTTGATAATAGAAACAGATGTTTACTAGCTTATAAAGATAACGGTAAAACTAAATACAAAGTTATTTAACAATTTCTTAACATTGTAAGTATTAATATGTTACTGTAACTAGTGATTAAATACTTATGGAAACAAATGAACTAGATCTTAGTTGGTTAGTATATCTAGCAATTATGATCACTATCTTTATGGTAGCAATATAAAAAAAGGGAGCAACTAATGTTGCCCCCTTTATTATTTTAAGCTGTTACGCTATTTTTAACTTGCTGAACTTCAAGCCGTATTTCTTGTGCTATGCTCTTTATAGCTTGCATATTCTTTCTGACTCGTGTTCCAGCGGAGTTATTTCCACTCTCAAACTTAACTAAGTCAATCTCACCTTCCATAATCAACTCTTGCATAATTTTGTACTTACCTTTTAATTCATTCATTTTATTTAATTTAATTTATAAGCTTGTAATTTCGCAGACTCCACCGGCGCAAGCTAATTCACCTGATAGATCTGTTTCGTCAGTTGTTTCAACGATCATAGATAAATCTACATCGTTTAATAACTTAACTCGTTTGTCAAACTCCTTTTTAGTTATATCTTCAAAAGGTGCTTGAGTGTAACTACCACCATCGTATGGTAGAACTGATAAACCATTATAACACTCTCTGTTTTTCCACATCCATTCGCCAGCCTTACTCCATTCATCTTCTTTTAAGCTAATAGTTGCAGATACATTGTGTGTGTTAGAGCCTTTTCTGTGACCAGGCTTAACCCATTCGGTTGCAACTTTCTTAACTCTATCAAGTAGATCAAAAGCAGACTCAGTTCTTAATAAAGAACCTTTTGGTGCTGACTGTGGTATTTCAATAACAGCAGTATCATGAGGTCTAAAGTATTCATCTTGAACAAGGTCAGGATTATTCTCTACTAGATATTTGTATATAGGCTCGTTTTTCCCTACACGTAGTCTTCTAATATAATAATCATTATGCCATGCATGAATACCTGAAGACGTTCCTAGAACTAAGGATGTAGTACCTGCAGGTTTAACACATGTTGTTCTTGATGCTTTGTTTATGCCTATAAGCTTTGCAACTCTAGAATTTTCACGTTTAACTACATCAGCTGCTTTACCCATGTCCATATCTAAAACTTTTTGTGAAGCTATACCTGTCATCGACACACCTACTAAAGCATCTTTCTCAGTTGTGTCTTGCCATATTTCTCTTAGATAGTGGAATTCCGTATAACCAGCTTGAAGAGTACCTATGAAAGATGCGGCCTTAACTCTATCGTTAAGATCTTCCTGGTCCGTGACGTCACTTACATTAACTTCGCACAAGTTACAGAACTGATATGGCCTTAACGCAATTTCACAACATGGATTAGTTCCCCAATCTTTATCGTGATTAAAGTATATGCCAGGCTCACCAGCACCGGATAATTCAATACGTTTCCACAAATCTAAGAAAAATTCTTTAGTTATTTTATGTCTCATTAACACAGCTGAATTGTTGGCTCTTCCTCGTTGAGGGTTAGTCTCCCACCAATTACCTGATTTACTTGAGATCATTTCTTCGTCATACGCCGAAAATAACGATATAAGTGCGGCGCGTCTGATTCCTCCAGCAAGAACAGCATCTGCGATATGGCAGACAATGTCATGCACCTCAAGCGTTGATAATTTACTTCCATCTTCTTTCGCATCTAATATTCCTTTAATTTTTACTAAACATTCTTTTAATGGTTGTGGCCCTGGAGCTTTACCGCCTGAGGTCACAAGTCTTGCTCCTTTTGGTCTAATATCAGAAAAGTCAAACTTTATCTTAGATGATCTCTTAGAGCCTAAATAAGACTTAATTAAAACTTTTATAGAGTCAGACCAACCTTCAATACTATCACCAATTACAAACCGTCTATTTCTATTATCAAATGGCTTTGTTATGTTAGGTAGTTTATCAACGTGATGACGTTGTACAGAATAACCTACGCCGCAACCAGATAAGAGAAGAAACATAGTTTCACTAAAACTATCCACATGATCAATAGGTAAATAGCTGCAATTGTAAAGCCTATTTGGACTAATTTCAATAGGTTTGCCACTGAACTGTAGTGACCGCATAGATGGTAAAACTTTTTTATCATAAACATATTTATAAGCTAACTGTATTTGATCTGTTAATTCTGGATATCTTTTTTGATGCATCTCTTTGTTACGTGTTACTAGCTCTTCCCAAGTCTCTCTTCTGTTGAGCTCCGGTATGAACTTAGCATACTTCATATGGACAGTAATATCCGAAAGTATTTTTTTGTTTAACTCATCAGTCATTTTTAACCGTCAAGCAAACGTCTACAAAAGGCATGTACACTACGTGGTTGTTTTTCTTTTTCTCTCTATAGGTTCTAAAACCTAAACATATACCCGGGTAAAACCCGAAACTTAATTCCCAATCTTTCATTTTTGTTTTCTTTTTGTTAATATTAATTCTACCACTTTGTCACATTCCTTTTGGTTCTGAGGTTTATATAAAGTTACATGTGGATGTTGCTCTTTTACCAATTGTTTAAACATTTTCCATCTTAATGGAAAACTTTCATTAGCTCTACCCTTTGTTTCTATAATAAACTCGTTCATGTCTATAAAATCAGGTGTATATCTTATTGGCTGTATCTTCTTACAACCTCTATTTACCATATCACCCTTGCCGTTTGACTGGCGTTCGTACGATTCGTTTTCAAAAGTAAAACCTTTTTGTAAAATAAATGTTTGCCCTTCATACTCAGATTTTATCTTAGCTTTTTTTAAAGCTATATACATATATTTCTCTAAACCAGAAGCGAATGTGATCCCGTCAAAAGTAACTTTTTTACTTCTGACAGGACCTTTCTTTCTTTTAATCCTCTTCTTCATCATCATAATCTGAACCGATTATAGCTGACGCTAAAGATCTTTCACGATCTTCTAGTTCTTCACGCGCGGCTTGTATGTAT
>Ga0208669_1001004_pt1 | contig 10585 bp, 2 predicted proteins | sample 21_taG_FD_184095 | JGI IMG/M metagenome (GOLD analysis project Ga0208669, IMG submission 184095) | Marine viral communities from the Subarctic Pacific Ocean - 21_ETSP_OMZ_AT15319 metaG (SPAdes) (version 2) | ecosystem: Environmental > Aquatic > Marine > Oceanic | place: Pacific Ocean | collected...
GCCTTGATGCACAGCAGCAACAGCAGCCTTAGATAAAGTCTGACTTAATTGTAAAACATCAGCAAACTCAACGTGTAAAGCTTCAGTCATGATTACACCCATTGGCTGAATGAAATCTCTTTCTAATTCAAAGTTTGGTAAGGCTTCTAATTCTGCCTTAACGTCTTGACCACCCGGCTGATTTTCAAACCATTCATATAAGAATTCTTTAACAGCGCTTCTTATCATGGCAGGACCAGCACCATATCCAAAAATCATAACAGGTGATTTGGCAAACTTTCTTCCAAACTCACTATTATGCTTTTTTAAAACAGTTATAGCACTTGTAAACTTTCGGTTAGTATTATACTTATCATACCTTTCAACAATCTTTTGAATGCTTTCATTTGTTTGTTGAGTAATAACCTCTCCAAACTTTTTGCCACCCATAACTTGTGCAGCAATAGATCGTGTTTTTTCATAGCCAATAATATAAGCATCGGGATTTGTCATCCCGTCATAACCTTCATCTAATATTCTTCTCTTTTGATTCTCAACAAATAAAAGAGTAGCTTTAGCAAGACGTGGGTCTCCTGTTTGTAAGGAAGAGTGTGCCATACCATTAGTTAAACCATCAGCTTCAGCTAAAAATCCACTGATGTATGTACCTTTTTGATTAGGATTAGTGCCTTGTGCAAATACCTGTTCAGCTTTATATAAACTAATAGCTTCAGCAATAGCACTAATAGACATGTAACCTTCTTGCTCACCAATTTTAGCTAACTCTGTAAAGTTTTCAGCATCATATAACATTGACCATAGCTCTGCCATGTCGTTAAATCTTTCAGCAAGCTCAAACACATTGCCCTTTTCACCATGCTTTCTAAGTATCTGGGCTTTAAAATAATCCATCTCGGATATTTTCCCAGTCGGTAAATCATATTTTTTATTGGGATTAAAAGAATATACACGTGGTTCACCAGCTTCAAGTAAGCCTCTTGTTGACTTATCATTCTGATAATTAAACAATGTTTGCTTTACAAACTCTCTTCTATTTTGCCCAACAAAATAATCAAAATAAAATACCTTACCTCGATTATTAATAGCCCAAGACAATGTATCAGATAACTTTTTATCTTTTAAAAAGTCTCCGATAAAGAATTCCATCACAGGAGTTCCGTCATTATTGTAAAGTATTTGTCCTTTGTCTCCTCTGACAGCCCTCTGCCTTGTTCTATTCCCCCTTTCACCTTTGCCTCTAGAGTATTCACTTGTTGCAGGCAAACCATCTCCAGACATACCTAAATATTCAGGACCATCAAGAATTGATTGTGCGTTTTCATCATTGTAAATAGCATTCAATAAACCCAAAGCTTTATCGCCAACTCTAGCTCCAGCCATCGCCTTAATGTGCATATTAAAAGATTGCTTAACAACACTACCTTGCTGCTTGTATGCTTGCGTACCTCTAAACTTTCTAATCTGTGCTGCATTCATGTTCCAAACAGGAACAGGGTCTTCACCTTTCTTTAATAATTTACCCTTCCAGTTTATGTATTTACCTTCTCTATTTTTTAAAAAAGTTTCTTCTTTTTTAAACCTAGGCTCAACTCTTGTAGAAGGGAATAATAAATTCGTAAGCGGCTCTATCTCAAGGGCAACTTTTAAACCAGATTCAGTAAGCCTGACTCCTCGTTGTGTCATTCTATTTGTAAGAGTTCCATCATCATTTGTTTCAAGGTCGCCATTTTTATCTGTAGCTTTTACTGATGGCACAACTTCAAATAACATGTTTTTAAATATATTTAATTCTCTGCCTTCTCCCTCACTTTTATAAATAGGCTTACCAGTTTCCAAATCATAAGCAAGAATTCTTTCACCATTTGATTGATCCCAATCTACAACCTGTGGAGTGTAAGAAAAAATATCTCCAGTTACATTGCGAACAAAAGAGCCTAACCATTTCTTATAGTCTCTTAAACTTTCTTCTTTTGTTGGATCAGCTTCAACTATACTTGCACTACCATCTGCATTTTCTACAATATTTCTAGCATCTGTCTGGTCATTGATTAAACCCATACCTTCAAATACTAGATGACCTATTTGTGCATCAAGACCTGCGTTCATTAAATCAGTTTGTCTTGCATTATCTGAATTCATAAACTCTTGAAAATCTTTATCTTCAATTGTATTATAAGCTTGCCTTTTAGCTGTCAATATAGAAGCCAACCAGCCAACATCAGTCAATCCTCTGTCAACTTCAGAAGACACATCATCAGGATTTAATCTTCTAGCCTCTTCAATCTTTGCATAGTTCCCAAAGTACCAGTACATCATCTCTTTTATATTTTCTACATTAGAGCCGGGATGATCTCCAGCTATTCTGCTAGCCCACACATCAGCTTCTTTAGGACCCATACTAGTAAAAACATTTGAAACAGCTCTATGAAATCTAGTTGATAGCTCACCAATCTCGCCTTCAATTGTAGGTATCTTACTACCAAGATGGAAATGAAAATTATTATTGTTTTCATTTGCTGAGTTAGTAAGACTCACAGTACCATCAACAAGACTTCTTAACCTTGATGTAGAACCAAACCCGGGAATTTGTTCTATCGCTGCACCTGAATCAACTAAGTCCCCAATCTGTGGTTGCATGTAAAAAGTAGGAGTTCTTTCCCCCGTAGTTTTTGCATTACGATAATCAACAAACTCTTTGAAATCAATAATACCTTCTTGTCTACCAAGATACATTCCAAACTCTTTGTAAAGTGCTGGGTTTTGTGTAACTTCTTGTGGCGTTATTGTCCCATTGTATTCTGAATTGATAAAATTATTCAGATGAGCTTGCATTTGTTCTGGTGTTAAATCAGGTGCAATGTTTTCATCAGCATCAGCTCCACGTTGCAATCTATTTTCATGCTCAACTACAGCGTCTCTTTGATTCGCTCCTATCTTATTATGTAAGCTTTGCTCTTGCTCCCTCTCTACTATTGCTGGCTGAGGACTAAGAGATTCTGTTTGAATTTCTTCTGCCCTTTTCGCTTCGTTATCTACATCGTCAACACCTTTATTTTTTCTTGCAAGGTATCTACGATCCATGTCAGCATACGCTTCCTCAGTAATGTAGTCTTCTCCTGCCCCAAAAGACTGACCAACAACATTACCAAACTCATTTCTAGTGACTCTCATTCCATCTTCATCAGCAGTTATATTTCTTCCTGCTACAAAAGGAGACTCTAAAGAACCTATTACAACCTTTTCTGTTGCCTCATCTACGTTTAATAAGTCAGGATCAATATGTCCAATATTTAATCTTTGTCTTCCTTTATTTACTTTAGTCTTTGTAACTACATTAACTGCCATTGTTTACTCCTATTTAATCCCAAAGATTTGTGCCTCTAGTTGTGGACTATTTCCAATTAATGGAATCTCATTAACTGCTGCAGCTTTTGCTCCAGCCTTGTCGCCTTCCAGATAAGATGTAAATATATCTGCAAGATTTCCAAAGTGTGCATATGTTGGACCAGCTAAACCTTCCGCTGCGTCTACCGCTTGTCTTCCAAAACTTTGACGTGATGTATCATAGATAGGACTAAAGATAGATAAAAACTTTTCAGGAGTTCCAATAAGACCAGAGGATGTTACTCCTCTTTGCACGTATCCTTTATTAGTTATCCAAGCAGGTTTGTTGCCATACTTGTATTCATCTTTAAGCCATTGACTCATAAAGCCAAACATTAACATCATGCCCATTGTTGCCACAGCTTCATATCTAGCATTTGGATTTTCACCCTTAACTCTTTTCCACAGTTTAGGTAGAATATGTGCAGTAAATACAGACATAAAACCATTATACTGTGTAAACAATCTATAGTGTGGATTAGAATACCACAAAGGTCTATTGGTTGCTGTAGGATGTGCAATAGCATTGTCAACAAAACTAGTTCTTGCAACGTCCATTGTCTTCATAAACCTAGGTTCCATAGCTAACAACAATTCATATAGTTGTTTAGTAGAAATCTCCTTGGTATCTACACCCTCTACCCATTGACCTTTAGAATCAAGATGCCCCTCATTCAACTTAGTAATTATTCTTGTATAAGTTCTTGAAGCTTCTTCAGGGTCTATGTTTAACTCTCTTGTTCTTTCAAAAGCATCCAGCCAAAGACCTGTCTTTCTAGCAGGATGTCCTTTAGGAAACATACCAAGTATCTCTAAGTCTCCAAAGATTGCATCATTGGCAAGAGATAATCTAACAACCCTAGTTGTATCTGTGTAAAGCTTTAATCCATTAGCAAAAAAGAATGCTCTCATAATAGACTCTTTAATTCTTGATGTCTTATAGACAGCTGAGTCAATACCAGTCTGACCAATAACACCGTGAGTACTTGTACCCAAACCCATTCTATAAAAATCAATTAAGTTTCTATTGTATTGTTGAGAACTAACTCCAGAGCCGGGTTGAATATAAGACCAGCCTCTCTTAGAATCAAAAAAGAAATGACTCATAGTATCTTCAGCGCCAAGTTTCATAGAGTCAATTAAGCTCTGATCTTTTGCAGCTGCAGAATAAACCAATGCCATCTCTGGCAGAGAAGCAATAGTAGACAAACCTAGGTGCACAAAAGTATTAAAGAAAGTTATGTGACCTATCATGCGCTCTACCCATTGACTGTCCATTCTTCTGTAATCTCCTCTACCAGCAGCTACAGAATCTTTTATCCAAGACACAATACGTGGGTCCCATTGGTCTCCCATTAAATCTTTTAAGTGCATAAGCATCTTATCAATCTTAGCATCATTCTTTCCAAGCATGTTAACATCAACAGCATAGTTGATTTGTTCTTCAGCATTCATTCTAAATCTTTCAAACATATCTGTTTCTGCAAACTTAGAATTACTCCAGTCGATTTGATTGAGAGTATTCTCACTCTTCTTAACAGAGCTTGGTCTCCAATTAGAAAACTTAAGATCAGTTAGTTGCTCAGCATTATAACCCGGTGGTCCATTAACAATTAACTCCCACATGTCTTCAGATTTTTTCTTGCTCCAACCTTTACCATTCTTATGATTACGTCCGTCCATAACATAATCAATCCAACCTTCTCTATCTTGAGTTACCTCTTCAAGACGGAGCTTTGTAGAATTCTGCAACCAACCTTTCTTTTTGCCAACAGTTGGCTCACCCTTCCTACCGTAAGTTTCCCTTGTTAAAAGATTAAAAACATTATAAAGCTCATCAGTCATACCCTTGCCGTTTGATAAACCTTGTCCAACCCTAGCTCTTAAATCATTTAAGATAGCTATCTGGTCATCAGTAAATGTTTTTAAATCACCGTCAGCAGTTAAAGAATAATTCTTAGTAATTTGTTTGTCGCTTTTTCTTGCAAGCTTTTCATTTAAAAACTTTTCAAATATTTTTAAAACTTGTTTTCCTTCTGCAGAATTCTTACGAACCCCAAAGGCTTCATACAATTGCATCTCGATAAACATAGCTTTAGCAAACAAATCTTCTTTAAGTCTACGCTTAGTTTCTATTAAGTCTTGATCAGAAAAACGTTTAACATTTCCTGGGGCAAAGTGTGTAAGCAAAGCACCAAAAACTTTGACAGCTTCCTCTGGTAGGTTCTTACCTTTAATAAATTTGTCATCCATTATAGCACCAATAGAGCTAACAAACCTTCTAGGAAATTCTGCAAGAGATTGGGTAATTTGTTTTTCCCCACCCCTTAAAACAGACTTATCCATCTTGTCGCCTTTAGTTCTTTCAGCGTCACTCTCTGAACTAAAATCTCTGTTAACAGTATTTGACACACCGAAAGCATCTACCTCAGTAGTGGTGTTACTAACCTTCTTCATAATTTCTGCAACAAATTTTTCTGCAGAACCATAATGAGATTCTTTCTCACCTCTCTGATTAAATTCATTTTGTACTTTTCTAAAACCAGCAAAACTACTTTTAGCTGTAGCAGCTGTAGCTATAGTACCACCCATCATTGCACCACCAGCTGCTGCGTTAGCAAGAATATGTTCGTAAGTACTTTGATCATACTCTAACTCTGAGCCAGCCACAGCAGATAAATAACCTGCGCTTTCTTGTCCTAGTTCAGCAACTGTTTCAATAGTAGCTCCTCGTAGTCCGCCATAACCCATCTCTTTAGCTAATAAACTTTTACTCATTTGTATCTTAGAAAAAGTTTTAATATCTTTTAATGCTAGTGCTGACAAAGTTTGTCCTTCTGCTTTAATAATTTGTAGAGCAGCAGCTTCAGACACATTGTTTTCTTTAGCGTAAATTCTAGCAACCTGTGCAAAAGCATCTTTCTTCATCATGTCTGATGGTTTTAATATTGCTTTTAAAGCTAGTCTATCTAATAAAGACATTACCATGCCAGCAGAAAAAGCCATGCCAGCATTCTTCTGGTCTACATCACCTTGCATTTGTCCATAAGACTCACCTGTGTAAGTCCACAACATAGGAACTAAAGAAACAAATGGTACACCTGCAAGCATTGGTCCACCTATCGCTGCACCTGCTGCACCTGCTGCAAAAATCTCAATCATAAACGGCAATGAAACACCGAATGATCCAGCCATCCAATCACCAATTGACCTTGGGCTTGTCCAGTCTACATTATGTACATCATTAGCAAACGCAGGTAAATCATCTACACTTAAACCTTTTCTCTCAGCATCTGCCATACCCTCATCATACATATCCTTGTTTCCAAGGGCATCTCCAAGAGCTGCATATGCATAGCTAGAGTTTTCAAAAATAGTTTGGAAGCCGAAGTTAAACCCAGTTTTAAAATTACTGTTGGCATTGTTGAGCATGTCTCTATCAGAATGCCTAAAAGCAACTGCAGTTTGTTGGTAAGGACTATAAGTAGGACCACCATAATACTCATTGGCTGATGCTAAAGAGGCTTCATTGGTAGCCAACATCTTCCAACCCTGAAAAGTTTGAGAATAATAATCAAGAACATCTTCTCTTGCTTTATGCCACGGACTATCTACATCCGTAATGCCTTCAGCTTCATCTAATGCTCTAGTAAAAACACCCATATCATGTAACTCTTGTTGATAGTCATTAACGGGTTGCTCAAGACCTTCATAAACTAATTTGTTAGTAAAGTTTCCGCCCATGTTATCTTGCAACCAACCCAAAGAACGATCATGCTTATCTTCTTCACCTGTTCTATATAAAGAATCATAGCCCGTATCTTTAGCAAGTCTTGAATATAGTTTTGTTCTAAAGTTTCCACCGTACTCTGCATTTGTAACTTTACCATCAGGACCAAAGTGCTCAACTTCAGGAGCCCACATATCAGCAGCCCTTACTTTTCCTTCATCATCTCTATAAGTATCTGCATCAATAAAATATGTATCAGGTATATCTATATGACCGATATTAAGCTTGCTCATGTAACACTCCTGTGTTTATTGTTCTTTTGATTCAAACCTTTTTCCAAATTTAGCTTTTGATGGATACGATATAACAAAATAAGTAAACGGATGTAATCCTTCCTTCACTGCCATGCGAACCATTCTATCAAACTCTTGAGGCTTGTTGCTCCGCATATCTTGAAAGTCTTTCACGAAAAACCTCGTGGCATTATCCATACCCATAGCATTTCCACTAGCCGTATCTGTTGAATAAGCATAGTTTGATATCTTATCATAACTTTTCTTAGTGCTTTCAGCAAAAGCTTTCTCAGTATTTCCATGCTTACCACGACTCTTTAGCTTACCATAATTATAATCACTATCCTTTCTACCCCATGCTTCCATTTGTTCTTTGCTTGGAATGTAAGTTGATACATGATCTTTAACAGGAACTTGAAACCATTCTGGTTTAATAACTTGCTCAAAACCAGCAAGCTCTCTCTTGATTATTCTATCCGTTACGTATGTAGTTAAAGTTCTACCACCATCTATACCTGCCATAACATCGTTTCTATAATCATTAAGAGCACCATCAATAGCCTCCCTATTTCTAGGATTAGTCATTGTTAAATCAAACTGAACTGGCTCTCCATATATATCTTTTGCTCTGCCGACTACATCTTGTATGTCAGCAAGTGCAGTTACCAATTGTTCTCCAACTGTTTTCTTTCCAGCCATAAGAAGCTTTTCTGCAAAGTCATCTGAGGTTCCATTTATCTTATCGGATATATAGCTCTCTCTTCCTGAAACCAGTCTTGCTGTTTCAGCTTTTCTAGCTTTTATTACAGCCTCGATTGTCTGTCCCTTAGCTTTAGCTTCTGCAATAATACGTTTATTAGATTGTTCAATATTAAACCTTGTATTTATAGCAAGTTGCTCAGCGTTATATAATTTAATCGCAAGATTGTCTGCTTTCTCTTGATCCTCTAATTCATCTGCACGTTCTTTTTCGTAAACTTCAGCTGCACGTTTAGCTGCTCGCTCTTCTTTTCTAATCACCGCTTCTTCAAGTCGCTTCTCTTCTGCTATCTTAGCTGCTGTTTCACGCTTTCGAGTGTAATAATTTCCAACAGGTGTAAACGCAGCATTAAAAGAATCTGTTAAGTTTCCACCAAAAAGCATTGACGCTATAAACGTCATGGCTGCTGCTGATGTCAAGTCACTATGACTAGGATCATTCTCAATATCAATGGCAGCTTGTCTCGCTGCAGCTAATGCCTCTTCATCTGTAGTAGAGTCCATATAATCTGCCAAAGAATTCATACGTTCAATTAACTCTGGTGTTTTTGCTAAAACTTTCGCAGCTTCATCTGTTGTTGGACTTAAATTTTCTACCCCAGTAGTTATAGTTAAATCTTCTGCAACCTGTGCTTCTGCTTCAGATACATCAATTGTTCCTAGATCAGATGCTACCTCAAAGATTGATTGTGTTTCTGCCGGAGGTGTTTCTGCTGTAGATGTTTCTGCTGTAGATGTTTCTGCTGTAGATGTTTCTGCTGTAGATGTTTCTGCTGTAGATGTTTCTGATGTAGATGTTTCTCCATCTAAAACTGAAGAATTATTAGAAGAACCACCATCAACAGATACCTGTTCACCAGACTCGCTAGAAGTTAAAAATGTTTCAATATCTTCTTGCAAAGCAGAGTCAGGCTTATCGCTAGTCAAAGCATCTGCAAGAGTTTCAAGAGGACTATGAACAGATTGAGGAACATTTTCCGCAATCCAAGCATCTACTTCTTCTTTATTGTTTAAGTATTGTTCTCCGCCAGCAAGCGTTATAACTATTCCGCTTGGAGATGCAACCCACTTAAGCTTGTTAAGAACCCATGGAGCCTTAGATGCCAAATAAGAAGCTAGTCTAATACTTGTTCCAGCAACTGTAGTAATAGCTGGTCCACCAAAATACATTGAAGCCAAAGTAAGCATAGGATTTTCAGCTGCAAATTCTGTAAAGTCATCTCCAATCTTATATCCTTTCTGCTCTAACTCGCCAGCAATTCTTTCTAAATTTTTCCACGGTCTTGAACTTTTAATAGAGGTTAAAACCTTTGAAGCATTTACTTGGTCTTCTTCTTTAAACTCTTTTTGAGCAAGAAGCTGATTTTGTAACTCTATCTTTGCTGCAATAACTGCCGGATGTGCATCAACAGGATGAATATCATCCATGCTTGGAACTTCGTAAGAAAGTCCGGTTTCTTCTTCAGCTAATGTTATTGCTTCACTAACTTTGTTTTCAGCTTCAGCAATTCTCTCATTTGATCCTGCTTGATCATCTGGTATTTCATTTCCATATAAAAGTTTATCATAAGCACCAGAAAGATATCCAGAACCCGGTCCAAACTCGTCCCAAACCTCTGCGCCTTTTTTACCTAAGCTTTTTGCAGCATCTATAGAGTGCTCATAAGCATCTGCAATGCCATGATAATTCTCCCCATCAAACCATCCGCCAAATACTCTAGAGTCTGCAAAAGTTCCTGCTACTGCATCTGAAGCAGCATCATAACCGTCAGAAAGATAGCCAGTAATAGCATCATTTGCATTAGTTCTCCCAGATATTAAAGCATCTTCAATATTTTTACGACCTGAAGTAATATAATCCCAAGTATTAGTTGCTCCATCAATAATAGCATTATTTATATTAGCTTTTCCAGCTATTAAATTATCCTCAATATTTTGACGACCTTCAGAAAGTGTATCAAAGGTTTCGGAAACCTTATCTTTAGCATCGTTATAAGTGCCTTTAATAGTTGTTGTTATACTATTACCATCATTATATTTTTTTGTATGAGTCTCAGAAATAATAGGACTAGCTGCGTCAAAAACTTCACTACTAGATAAAGATAAATCATTTCTATTGTTAATGTTCGATTGAATTAAACTATTAACATCTTGATCTGAAAGACTGTTTCCCCACATAGTTCTTCTATGTGTTGAATTGCTTGGAATTGTCATAGTGTTCTGTAAATTAGAATGTCCCCAAACATTAGGATTATTCCTATTTGCCTCTAACCATTCTTCATAACTAATAGCCATATTAATTTCCTTTTATTCCATTAAATATATCTGTAAAAAAGTTGCCAACATTAACATCTTTTCTGCCACTTAAATTGTCTCGATGAAATATAGAATCATCGTTTACATATTTTTGCTCTGGCTT
>Ga0208669_1001008_pt1 | contig 10578 bp, 18 predicted proteins | sample 21_taG_FD_184095 | JGI IMG/M metagenome (GOLD analysis project Ga0208669, IMG submission 184095) | Marine viral communities from the Subarctic Pacific Ocean - 21_ETSP_OMZ_AT15319 metaG (SPAdes) (version 2) | ecosystem: Environmental > Aquatic > Marine > Oceanic | place: Pacific Ocean | collected...
ACTGTCAAATTTATGATGAAGTCAAAAGAGATTATAAAAGAGTCATGTCCTCATTGTAACAGCACTGAACTATATAAACTGAACATATAACTCTTGTATAATTAGACAAGTTTATATTTACAAAGAACCAAACATCCATATGTTTATCAATATTTGTTGGACAAAAGACGGTGAAACTAAAAAAACACTTATGGCTATAGAAAAAGCAACTCATATGGTTCAAGAACTAGAAAATAAAGGCATTAAAACTTGGTTTGAAGCAGAAAAAATTACTGCTTAAATACAAACCTACTCAATACTCATTTTTTTAATATTCTCATCTCTCTCTCCAAATATAGTTACATAATTAATTAACATTTTTGTGCCTAGGATTTTCTTTTTTCAACTTTTTTTCGTGACTAATTTGTTAATTAATTAATTAACTTTATTTTTCCTGTACTACATCATATCTATTTTATTTTTTTTCGATACACATATATATCCATAAGTTAATTAACTCTTATGCAATTTAAGAAAACCACTACTATATCAATAAGTCCAAGTATTGTACCAATATTTGAGTCATTTGACAACCTCAGACCAAAAAATACTTCGTTTAGTTTGTTCCTTGCAATGGCAGTAGAAGAGTATGTCAAATCTTACAAGAAAGTAACTAATTCAAAATATCCTAGAATTATGGACAGGATGGATTTATGGCATGATTGTATTAAGGACTTGACAAATGATGACTTGGTTAAAATTAATAAAAAAGTAATGCAATTACAAAACAAATTAAGAATGGAGTTGGAGAGTAGGGTATGACTGATTATGATAAAACAATAGAGTATACAGACTCGGCAAAAATAGATGTGTTAAAACAAGCATTAACAGACAATAGATATACTGATGTTATAGATAGTCTTAGACCAAACAGTACTATGTCAATAAATCCTTCACAAAAAGGATTCATAGATATATACTTACAATATCCAAATGACTTTTTAGATTCTTTACGTGAAGCTATCTACCAAGTAAAGGCACAAAAAGATACTAACTTGGAATTAATTCGTTCTTCATTTGCTGATATCAAAATAAATCTTATTGGTGAACTATTGATGAACATGCATGATATAAACACCAAGCATGAAAATACTACTGTTACATTTGAATGTCAAGTTTTAGCAACTGATTCTCCAAAATCTTATATCAAAGAGGCTAAATTTGATTGTCCTCTATGTGGACAGGAAGACGAAGCTAAGTGTACTATTGATAGAACCATAGTTGTTCCAATATGTTCTAATCGAACATGTAAAAAGGCAAAAATGTTGATACGAACCAGTGAAATGATTACAGATGACATACAAACTATACTCATGCAGGAGCCAATGGACAAGAGTAAAAAGAGTTCCCCTGTCATATTTACAGGTAAACTTGTAGGCAAATTGGTAAGAACGTCATACGTAGGTCAGAAAAAACTCATCACAGGTCTTTTTAGAACTGCTGTTGACTTTAAGAAGAATGAACATGAGGTGTTTATAGACGTGATGTCAGTACAGGATATGGATGAAAACAAACCAACATTGCCTGATGAGACTGAGATTAAGCAGCTTACTGTTGATTCAAAACAGGACGGATTTATAGACAAGATAATAAACTCATTTGCACCAGCAATATTTGGATATAATGACATCAAGTTAAGCATATTATTGCAGTTGGCAGGTGGTGTCAAGACACAAAAGAGAGGAGATATCAATTTATTTTTAATAGGAGATCCAAGTATGGCAAAAAGTGAACTGTTGAAATTTGCAAGCAAATTGGTTACAAAGTCAATTTATACAAGTGGTAGAGGCAGTAGTGCAGCAGGATTAACCATAGGTATTGTTAAGATGGGTGATGGAAGAAGTATTGCACAGGCAGGAGTATTGCCTATGTGTGACGGTGGACTAGCATGTATAGATGAGTTTGACAAGATGGGTGAACAGGATAGAAGTGCAATGCATGAGGCTATGGAGCAACAGACAGTAAGCATAGCAAAGGCAGGTATAGCAATGACACTGCCAAGTCGTACAAGTGTACTTGCAGCAGCAAACCCAAAATGGGGAATGTATGACAGTGACAACTCACTAAGAGACAACATCAACGTACCAGCACCATTGCTTAGTAGGTTTGATTTAATATGGCTTATTCAAGACAAGGTAAATATGACAAGTGACAGACTTAAGGCAAACCATATCCTTGAGTCATTTGAAATGTCTATGGGTGACCGTTGTTATTTAAAAGAGGATGACTTGTCCAAGTATATTAACTATGCAAGAACATTTAAACCAAAACTCAATGATGATGCAAAAAAAACACTTTTAGATATTTATGAAAAGATGAGGAACGTAAGTTCAAAGAGTGACATACCAATAGGTACAAGACAGTTGGAAGCAATAGTAAGACTTAGTATGGCATATGCAAAGTTACATTTCAAAGAAGAGGTTGACAAGAATGACATTAATATAATAAGAATTTTACTTGAAAAACAATACGAGTCATTTGGAAGCAGTATCAGTCAAGGTGGTGTACAGACACAGATATTTGTAGACGGTAAATCTGTAAAGGAACATGATGTATTAACTGTATGGAACTCTTGTAAAAATATAGAAGGCAATGTAAGACTAAGAGAATTTGAGAAAGCATTGATAGACAGTGGTATGACAAAAGAAAAGGCAGAGGCAACTATATCAAAATGGGAAAATAACAATGCTATCAAACTCAACGGTGACGGCACATATACAAGAATATAGTAAGATTAATATTGAAGTAAAATTATTAGGTTACTGTGATGGTTGTTGAAGACGACTCTATCGAGTCAGATAATACACTGGAAGAAACTCAGACTCCCACGGAAACAACGGAGATAGCAGCAGTTGATCTAGAATTGGGGGTAGATCAGCTTAAAGGTGTAGGTTCTGTCACTCAGAAAAAATTAGAGACCTTCGGTGTAACCTCACTCATAGACCTTTGTATTAGAGGTGCTCAAGAAATCAAGGAAATTACTGGTGTTGCTAAACCAACTTGTGATTCTTGGGTGTTTCAATCACAAAAACTGTTAGAAGATAACGGTATTATTAGAAAAAGTGATATGAGTACAAACGAACTATGGGAATATCAGAAAGCATATCCTGTCATTTCAACAAAATGTGATGAAGTTGACAACCTGATTAGTGGTGGCGTAAGACCAGAAGCAACATATGAGGTATATGGAGAATTTGGAGCAGGAAAGACACAGTTTTGTAACTCTCTTACAGTTGAGACAATCCATGATGGAAACAATGTCATTTGGATAGACTGTGAGGATACATTCAAACCAAATAGAATTGCTGAGATGTTAAAGGCAAGAGAGTATGCAGAAGACGACGAAGAGGTAGGTAAATATCTTAATCAAATTACCTATCTATACTGCCCAAATACAGAACAACTAATGGGAACAATCAATGGTCTTAGTAAGATATTGGATGATAAGAAACCTAAACTTGTAATATTAGACGGAGCAATAGGACAGTTCAGAGAAGAGTATCTAGGAAGAGGAACATTAGCAGAAAGACAAATGCAGATAGCAAGATTAATGAGTCATATTAAGAATATATCTTTTTATTTTAGATGTGCTGTAGTGTTTACAAACCAAGTACAGAGTGATCCAAGCATGATGTTTGGTGATCCTATAAAACCAATAGGTGGAAATGTGGTAGCACATGCAAGTACATATAGATTATACTTTAAGAAGAGTGGAAAGAAAAGACTAGCAAGAATGATAGATTCACCTGAGCATGCTATGGCAGATGCTGAATATATTTTAGATTCTAAAGGCATGTCAAATGTCGAGTAAGAAAGAAGAAAGTGAAAAACTTAAAAGAAAAATTGCTTCAAAAAAACAATTCGATTTAAAATGCAAAGTTTGCCACAAAAAATATGGAAAATTTTTTACCTTTCATCACAAGCAGTACATTGAGGGAGAGAAGATATACAAGGACTTTAAGACAACCTATGACTACAACCTATACATATTGCCAATAGTTGACAAAGATCCTAACCGTTTTGCCCTCCTTTGTAAGGGACATCACACACTTGTAGAGAAACTTAAACGATTCAAGTTAGATAAATTAGAAAGACTGTTCAAACTAGTAAAGGAGAGCAAGTAATGGAAATAATAGGACAGGGAGAGGTGGCTGCATTAGAGATAGTCAAGGATATATTTGGTAACTCTTCTGAATATCTTACTCAAGTCAAGCTATCTGACATGGTTTCTCCTGAATATCTTGAGACATTCAGCGATAGGCAGTTAAAAGAAACAATAGATATAGTAGTAGTTACGTTATTTGAGTATATAGCAATAAGAGTGCAGGATAAACATCATGCTAGTGCAAGAATGGCTACCATAGACAATATACAGAAACTCATGTTAGAATGGAATGGGTGGAAGGTTGTTGATGTATGGCATTATGAGTGCAATGAACTTTGGAAGGACAAGGTAAACAAAAGGTCAAAATTGGAATTAGAGAACGCAATAAAAGAGTCAAGTATAGACTAAGTTTATATATATGTAATATCAACAATCTGAGTGTACAGAAATACTTACCAAATAACAGAGGATATTTTAGATACAGTGTCATATAGTGGTTCAAAAGGAATACCAATAACTCCACTAATAAGAAAATCCAACCTATCACATAAGAGAATGGTTGGTTTCATTAACAAACTGACACAGTCAAACCTAGTCAATAAGATAGAATCTGACGGAAAAATAACGTTTGTTATAACAGAAAAAGGGAGAGTTTATCTAAATGAATATAAGAAGTTCTCAAACATTGCTGAGACTTTTGGTCTAGAATTATAAATATGTATAAATATTAGTTAATATATTATAAAATATGATTTACCCTGCATGTAAAGATAAAAAACATTTTACATGTCCTGTACAATATGCTGGACTAGAACCATGTAGATGTCCTTGTCATAATCCAATAGGTAGTGGATAATGAGATGCAAGATATGTCATAAAACGTTCAAGTCATGTGGTTGTACAGGAAAACACTGTTGGGAATCAACACAGCAATGTTTCAGTTGCCATTATATGGGAATTAATCAGAATATGACTAAAAGTATTAAGATATGAAGTGTCAACGTTGTAATGAAGAGATGGAAAAGATGACAGTTTGTCATCAAATATGTTCTAATTGTGGTGCAGTAGTAGATTGCAGTGATGGTGTTTTTGACTAATGGGATTGGGTATTGATATGAAGTATATTAATAAGCTTATAAACTCCAAAGAGTTCAAACTTATTCATGCAAAATATGCTCCAGCAATAAGGGAATATTTTAAAAATAAATCATAAAAGGAAAGAAATGATGTATCGACATTCTTTCTCTTTCCAAGGCTAAGTCGGACTCTAATTTAATAGACGTTCCGAGAAGCTATTTTATCTAAAAATTCCTATTATATATATATTTAGGCATAAATGCAATACTAATATTTAAATTCTATGAAAAACACCAGTTATTATGGTAACAGCAGACTTTCGTGTATGGGGTTCAGACCGTGGAAACTATTTTCCAGAGACTGACAGAATAATAGTATTTCTAAATCAACATGAAACATTAGACGACTTACTTAGTACAATAAATCATGAATGTATACATTATTGTATAAATCAAACAGGTGAAATAATGGATGATGATCAGGAAGAAAGGATTATTTTTATTATGAGTTGGGCAGAACAATACTTGGCTTAATATTTACTTTATAAATTCTAGTTTTATGTCTAACAAGACCATGACAACAATTACATCTTAGTCTACCCAATCGTTTATTTTCTTTATATAATTGTGATTCTGGAATAAATGTTGAACATTTTTGACAGTAGTGATTTTTTTCATTTATCTTGTGAGTATATAATGAGCAATAAGAATTACACACATAGAATGATTTATATTATACTATATATTTGTTGCCCTTTTTTGTATATCAGCCACTAGTTTTCTAATATTATATCTACGTTTCATGTACAACTGTTGGCTCTTTTTATGCTTCTTCCTCTTTTCAATATCATAATTTGGTTTCTTAGCCAACATTCTTGCATTTGCACGTTTAATCATATCTGCCTTGTACAATGATCTACGTTGCTCTAGTTTTCTATGTTTACCAAGACAGTTTGAATCACAGAATTTTAGTTTGTGGTTATGTGTTAATGGTTTTGTACAATATTCACATCCTATAATACTTGGTAATATTATTGGCTTTACTTTCCTTTTGTATGTTCTAAGATGGTTTGTATGAGTCCTACATGCAACTGTACAGTAAAATGTACCTGTTCTCTTTGTGTTATTTGTTATAATGTTTCCACACCCTATACATTTCCATCTTATTAATGGACTACTTTTACACTTTGAACAAACTCTATTTTTAGGATGTGTAAACTGTTTATCAACTATATGACTAGGTATATCTATTTCGCATCCTATATTTATGCACTTATAGTTACCATTCCATATATCTTTGTTGGGTGTATTCAATCTTGTTTTACCACAGGTTTTGCAAGTTCTTTATCTATCAGTACTTGGCATTCATCACACACATCAAGTTCTTCAAATTTATGTGTAATCATCTCTTGACCACAAATATTACAAATCATAACAGTAATCATACTAATGAATTATTTATATGTTGTCTTTATGTACTGCTGAACCATACAACATTTCTTCACATATTTCTTCATATAATTCACTAACATCAACTTTTGATAACTTTCTACATCTGCCATCACGTATCTTATTCATTGTATCTATCATATTTTCAGGTGTCATAGGTGTTATTTCTTCAATATCTTCAAGTTCATCATTCTTAAACTTCTTTATCATTGAATCAACTACCATAACTGACATTGTATGCAGTATGAATCGTTCTCTATCATTTAATGTCATTGGATTGCTCTACCTTTAGTTTCTCTAATGCTCTAAGATAATGCATTAATACACCTTTTTCATGTCTATCTTCAAGTTCTTTATCTGTTTCGTGACAGAAAGGAACAAATAAATTTGATTCTAATTTCTTTATACGTTTAATTATTTTGATTTTATCGTACAAGGTTACTCATAACCATAATCTTGAATTGCTTTATAACCTTTTCGGAAGCACTATCCATATCAACAACATTCATTATTTTACTTCCTTTAAATAATGTTTTAATAGGATTATAGCCATACTCATGTTGATCTTGTACAACAATGCACATTATGTTAGGTGTTACAGCCTTTGCTTTAACTAGTGACTTCTTACATGATACACTATATTGGTGCCAAGTCATATGATATCCAGCATTATAATTATTAGGATGACCATCTGTTATGATAATCATCATCTTTTTACTACCTTTCATACGTTTAAGCATTGTTCCACTGTATTCAAGTGCCATATGAATAGGAGTTGAAAAGTATGAATTATTCGTATTTATGAACTTAATTTCATCCTCATTATTAATTTCTGTCATTCCAACCTTTCCAGTAATATCACCACTCCATACATTTGCCCTTACGTCTACATTATCAATAGATTTTACACTTTCAAATATGGTAGAAACTAGTTTTCTTGCAGTATTTATTCTATTTCCTTCCATACTATGTGATGCATCTATTGATAATACTATTGACACACCATGAGAAATCTTTTGATTAATCCTGCATTTACCAATATCATTACCACTTATAATACGTTCAACATAAGATTCAACATCTACTTCTTCTCCATCATGATCAATAAAATCCTTGTTTCTCATCATAATAGTTCTAAATATTTTAGATAATCCATTTGATATTTTATGGTCAGTTTCTACTACTGATGGTGATCTTTTTATAATTTTAACATTCTTTGGTAGTTTAATGTTTTGACCATCATCTCTTAGAGATTCAAATATATCACTTACAATACGTTTTCCTTTATCTTGTGATTCTTTAACCATTTCTCCATCCCAATCTTCAGCATCTTTAATATCATCTGGAATTGATTGATCATCTCCAATATCATCTATTTTGTTTTTATTATATGCTGATCTTGTTAGCATTTTATCATTTAATATTTTCAGTTCCTCACTTCTATTTTCTGGAACTGCTGGATTGTTTATTTTATTCTCTTTATCGTCAAGCCATTTGTCTATATATGGTTTTAAAGTTACTAATATTCTTAATGCACCATATTTGTCAGTTAATACAACATCCTTTAACGCTTTATCATAGACATCATAATTATCTATATCACTAATATCATTACCACGTTGAAATCTTATTATGAGTAAAGTGTTACATGGATTGTCTTTCATTATTTTATCAATATTCATTAATGTTCCTAGTTTTTTAGTTGTTTTATCAAATCTCATTTTATGCTTAAGATACATCTTGCCCATTTGTGACTCTATACGTTGATCTTCTAATACATTAAAAATATTAAAAAATAATTCATATCTTTCTCCCTCTAGTCCCCAATGATCATGTAAAAGTTTCTTGGTTGCATTAAATGGAGATTGAAATAACACATGAGATAGTTCGTGTATAATACCAACAAATTTTTCTATACCCTTAACGTTGGGTGTTGCTGATAATATCTTAAATTTGTGTTTATTGTCAAATATTCCATGATATGATACACAGTTTGTACCACCATAATGTTTTATTTCTATCTTAGCATTTCTAGCAACCTCTACTACATTTGCATATTTAACAAACATATCCCTATTACTAAGTAGGTCAGTATTACGCTTGGTCAATATCTATGTACCTCAAGTTTTAGCATTTCTTTTCTTCTACTGCTTCTAAGATGTGTTCTAACCAAACTTTTACAGCATGGACATCTGTATTTTATAACATCTTTTTTGAAAAACATGTGCATACAGTTTCTGCAATATGCAATCTTGCCTGTGTTATATCCTGTCCTAGTATGGTCTACTTTGTCATACCTATTACACATATTCTTACAAACGTTCATTATGATTCATCTCCTATACATTTAGAACATGTAGATTTGTAACAAAGATGATTATAACCATAACTCCTATACCAATAACTACTTCTATTGGTAGTCATTTCTTTGCATACTCTACATCTCCATTCAGTTCTTTGAGTCATTATAACTTCACAGCAAAAGTATCTTCAATACGTAGCCTTATCAGTTCACGTTCAGCAGGTTCACTAAACTTAATCATCACAACCTCATTTAGAGCAGTTTCTAACGGCTTCTTAATCTCATTCTGAATTTCTCTATAATGATGTGTAAACTGTACAAGGTCTCTAATAGAAAGAGCATATTCTACATCTCCCTTCAACTTTAGAGCATATATATCTTGTGCTAGTGTCAAAAGTGGGGTTTTTTCAGTTTCTTCATCTATATCTGTCCAATCTATAACACTTTCCATGTCATCATTAGTAGGATAAGTCCAAGCACTACCAATAAATCTGCTTCGTAATGCTTCTGTCATACTGTTAACACCAGCATAAGTTACTGGATTAATTGTCCAAATAATAGCCAATTTACAACCCTTGTTCAATTTATACTGCTTACCATTGGCAACAATGCTACGTCTACCGTCACATATAGAATGCCATAACTGTTGAACTTCATGTTCTTGGTTACTACCCTCATCTCCATATAAACAGGCATGACCAAAGTGATTGGCAACCTCTATTGCTTTAGGAAGTAATCCTAGATTAAAGAATGTTCCATCTTTATTAATTTCCTTACTGCCAATTAGATCACTTTTCTTAGTTCCAATTCCAATAGGCTCGTTAACCAATGCAATATTATTCTCTTTGCATATAGTATGAGTTAGCAATGTCTTACCTTGACCTTTTTCACTTTCAATGAGGTATGGTATATTTGCACTTTTAATAGCCATAGTTAGACGTTCTTTCTCATTACCAATAGGTATATATTTTTCCCATACGTCTATGTTCTTTGGATCATATTGTTCGAAATCAATGTCCAAAGTTGGTATGCTTGTTTTCATTTCTTTATCTTTCATAATAGTTTCACTCATTTAATACCATACCCCAACATATCTGTATAATAGTTTTTGTATGATGTATTTTCAACACCAATTATATCTTCATCACAAGTATGACAGTAAATTACTGCTTCTGTTGCACTATCAACTGATTCAACTTCTCCAGTAAAATAGTCGTATGTAATTTCGATATCATGTTTGTAATGTTTCATAATATCTTCAAATTCCAATCTTCCACTCATAATAATGCCTTCCTCTTTGTATGGAATGGGTATGATATATTTTCTTCGGTTGTCCAACAAGTACGACAATCTCTACACTCTCCATCTTGATTATATGCAATACAACCACTTCCAATGGCTTCTTTTTTATGATGTATTGTACTTGTTCCTATAAATCCCTCAACATTGTCATATTTATTGAGTTTATCAACAAACTTCTTAGGTGGTTTGCCGTCTCTCATAAGAGCAGATACCCTAACATACATATTCTTAGGAATAATCTTGCCACTCTCTACATAAGCCTTAAGAAAAGCATTTTCCCTAGTAGGAATCCAATGATCACAGTT
>Ga0208669_1001009_pt1 | contig 10573 bp, 14 predicted proteins | sample 21_taG_FD_184095 | JGI IMG/M metagenome (GOLD analysis project Ga0208669, IMG submission 184095) | Marine viral communities from the Subarctic Pacific Ocean - 21_ETSP_OMZ_AT15319 metaG (SPAdes) (version 2) | ecosystem: Environmental > Aquatic > Marine > Oceanic | place: Pacific Ocean | collected...
AACAACGGTACTTGAAACCGTATTTGAGTCTGCCGCCTCTACAGATGATGCTAACACAAGATAAGCTACCATCAATATACATGCAAAAAACATTAGGTATGATATGATTTTTTTAAAATTCATATTAACCCATCTTTATTAAAATGCTAACTAACATAGCAATAGTAGCGCCTAATCCTCCTATTAAAAAAGCTTCTACACGTTTTAATCTATAAAAAACTTCTTTAAATTGAATATGATTTTCCGTTTCTAATTTAGTAACTCTAGGTTCTAAACTATCTACTCTTGAATGTGCTTCAGATACATTTCTAGCCATTATGATACCGATACTGTTACTGTTCCAATTGCTCCTGTCCCCGATATTCCAGAACAAGCTGGGACATTAGCTAATGTTATCTTAACAAATCCTTCCAATTCATACAATGCCCCTGTTTCTAAACCAACATTATTTCCTGATTGTAAGTTTGTTAGCGTTAATTCTGTACCTCTTAGTTCCCCCGGATTTCTAACTTGATCTATAAAAGATTCTAATGTTCTAACTAAATCTGAAACATATGCAGTATTTATCTCAGAAGGTGGGCTAGGTAGCCTTGGAAATGGGGTAACTGTGCTCATTATCGTCTACCATCTGCGCGTAGATTTATTCTAGGACTACCTAATCTCCAACGAACTCCCGCACCAGTAGAAGAGACTTTCATAGCAAAAGATCTACCTCTTAAACGAATGTCAGCTTTAGTTGTAAACTGTTCAAACGGAACAGTTGTTGTTGATATTGCAGAAGAAGTTACGGTGTCTGTCTCAGCTTGACCATAAGAGCTACCCGGATAATCTTGCATACTTAATGTTATATTTACCGCAGGACTAGATCCTGTAGTAGAGGAACCTTGAAATGTAAAATCTGGTATAATTCTATTTATAAATACCATTCTTTCACCTTCACCAACATCCATAGGACTCGACTCTAAAGATGCTGTCATAGCAGATCCATCATCATCATAGCCTACTTCGTGATTATATAAATATCCTCCCTCAGCCCCAATAGGATATTGATTAACACCTCTGTCCATAAACGCAGATCTTGATAAAGTACCATAATACCAAACATTTTCACCATAATTAAATGTAACGTATTTATCATTTTGACCGTTACCATTATTAGAAACAGAATTAGAATTTGAACAATAAAACCAAGTTATTTCAGTAAACTCGCTGTTATGAGCCGCATAAACTTTATCTTTTTGTTGATAATCAAAATCAAAAAATACTTTTTCTCTTACAGTACAAGGTAAACTTTTAGTACCACCTTGGTAAGTATAGAAAGATGCTTCACCCATCCAGAATACAGCTTCTTCTACAGCCACCGCCGCATTTGGCCCCATTATTGTAATACCAGTAGCCAGTGCATTTATACCAAAAGTAAAAGGCGGCCCTATAAATTGCATAGATTGCAGAGAAGTGTCAGTAAAAACCATAATTTCTCTTTTTGTTTCTATAGCAGTAACAAATTTAGAGCCACTACCTATTCTTAAATCACCAGCCGTATTAGTAGCAACTGGAGTCCAATCTGTTAAAGACTCTGAACTTGAAAAACGTATAAGTAATGGATCTTGAATGGATGTACCTATTGTATTTGCGCCAAAACAAATTACATGCCTAGAGTTATCTGAAACCATTACTTGTTTAGATATTGTGGGAGCATCTGAAGATCCACTTAATGAAGTAATATTGACTGCTCTTGCCGCTACTCCTCCACTTTTATCCCAATAATATACCGCCCCATCTCTATGGTTTAATAATAAATCTTCACCAAAATTGTCCTCGCTCCATAGTGCAAGCTCTGCTTCTGTAGTGACATCTGCGGCAGATCCCCATCCGCCACGACCCCATGTTCCAGCACCCCAACCTGTGCCACCAACTTGAGTATCCAATCCGCAATCAATTTGGTATTTAGCAACAGTACTACCACCACCATTACCAGAATCACTGGCGTTACCTGTTGCAGAAAGATTTATGGTGTAAGCGTTTGCACTTGTAATACTTTGTATTTCAAACTCTTTATTAAGAATAGCGGCAGTTATATTACCTCCTAAAGAGGCCGCATCGCTAAATGTAACAAAGTCTCCAGCATTAGCACCATGCGAATTGTCTGTTACTGTTGCTACGGAAAAGCCGTCACCAACAGAAAAAGTAGCAGAACCTGTCGTAGTTTTTCTAAGAGGCGTAATATCATTAAAATCAGAACCCTCTACAATATAATATTTTACAGATGTACCCAGCCCTAAAAATTTAGTGCTATTTAACGCTACCCATGAAAATAAACTTCGTGCGGAACCTAAATAAGTATTAACAGAATATTTTACCCACCCGCCTATTTTTTCAGGAAAACCAGATCTAAAACGAACTTTATCGCTATCTACCCAACCACCTTCATTAGAATAAGAAGTAATATCTCTATTAATTCCGGGTCTATACTGTAACTTTGTTAGAGGCATTGATTATCTCCGTCAAATTATCTTTTACAACTCTATCTTTAGGCATAGTACCACCTTTTACATTATCAATAAAGAAAACTATTATTAATCGTTCTTGGTTTGTATTATAATAGCTGTTCGCCGCATGATATTCGTTTCCATCAAAAGATATTAACCTATTATATACATTATTAACTTGAGTTACAGGTTCAAAGCAACCATTCCATTTATTTTTATATTCTTCCAATTTATCGTAGTCAATTTCAAACCCTTGTTTAGCTAATTCTTTTGCTTTATTAACGCCGTTACTAGAAACTTTGTATTCTAAATGCCAATTCTCTATTGTAACAGATTTTTCTTTATTAGGATTAGCAGAATTTTCACCTTTTTTATAATTTAATAGTTCTGGAGCATCTTCTACTTTTGGCCTAAATATAGAAGTTCCTGTATCTAATCTGGGATTAGGGGTAAGGTATATAACACCAGCTAATTTGTTTCTGTTCACAACTTTATCTTGATGAATCCACCCTTGATTTCTAAAATCTGTTTCCTTTTTAGAAAAACTGGGTATTTTTTGAAATTTTATTCTAGCGGCATCGCACGTTATTTTACTTGGATCATTCCAATATAAAGAAAATATTTTTTGAAGAAAGGCTCTTCCTAATACAGGGTTTAACTTAGAAAGATCGTCTGACCTTTCACCGGGAAAAGACCCTGAAGATGGAAAAAATTTTAACGAAAGTCCAAAATTTCTTACAGTATCTACGTCTGAAAAAAAATTATCACAAACAATAGTTGGAAATTTTTTTAAGACAGTCATGCGATAACCTTATTTAAAAGTAAATTTACCGTTGATAATAGATCATTGATTTTATTTTTGCAATTAGAAGGGTAGACAACTAAGCTAGCTATTTCCCATATTTGTTTTTTATATTTTGGAAATTGTTTAACTAACTCTTTGGCGCAAACATAAATATCATCGCTGTAAGCATTTATTTTTATCATAATATATTCAAATAAAGCTCTTAAAGTTCCTTTCATTACCCAAACGCAAGACTCTTTATTAATATTTTTATTCCAATAATTTTTATAGTTTTGAATTTGATTTAAATGTTTAAAGCTGTTTTTGTTTATATTTGCTTTAGGAATTTCAGAAAGCAAAGGTTTTCCAAAGGGTTGGTAAACTACATAACCGCTGTAAGCTAATGTAAATCTTAACCATAATTCTTTTTTAGAAAACTTTAGTTCATCTTTAGTTAAACAAGATATGTCAATTCTAAAACCATTGATAAAAGTGCTTTTAATTTTTTGAGGGGATCTAGTAATAACTACTATATCAATATCAGAAACACCAACAACAGCGGTATTTCTTGAAACAGAACCTCTGACCGCAATAGCATAAATGTGTCTTTTATAAATCTTACATAAGTTATTAATTAAAATTTTTATAGTTTTACAAAAAACAGGTTCTGGTTTCTTACCTATTGAGGGCAAAAAACCGTTCTTATCTGCATAAGATAATACACCAATTTCTTTTAACATTTAGTCTTTTGGATTAGCTTCTTTTATTCTAGCAACTTCTTCTTGCCACGCCTCTAAACCATTTTCTGTAATAAACTCTATTTGACTAGCCGAACTTCCGTATGCCGCAATTCTATCATCTAGCCACTCTGGAACTTCAAAATCAAGGTCTGAACCTGTAGCTGGGCTCTGCATCATGCCTGTCGTTAGAACTTCTCTTTCTTTATTTACTCCGTCTTCTGTTGACTCTGGAACAGCCCAATCAGGTGTTGAAGCTACGACAGGAGCATATGCGCTTACCTTTTCAGCAAACTCAACTTCAGTGTCGCTTGCATCCATATTAACTTGCGCCCAAGAACCGCCTTCAAAATCAATTGTAGCAACTCCATCTTCTATCTTACGAATTGTATATTTCATTTTCTTTCCTCTACCATTTTTTTAAAGGACAATGTTGATTCGTCATCCTAACTTTTAAAGGCATAAAACAATGACACTTTTTGCATTGCTTTATAGAACTCCTAAACCAAGTACATTCTTTACATATAGCGTATCTTTCTTCAGGATATAAGACATAATTTATTTTTACACCTTCTTCTGTGTAGGTTGGTTTCATTAAGTATAAGCACCGTTAATTGTGCCACTAGACACCCCTATGATAGTATATGCACTAATTCCACTGAAAGTTATGGCTCTACCTGCCGCACCTGCCGCACCACCACCTGATCCAGAAGAACCGTTTTGAGAATTTCCGTTTGCGCCAGTACCACCAGTAGCCCCCGCAGTACCTGCCGCACCAAAAGAACCTGACCCATTACCGCCAGTACCACCAGTAGCTCCCGCACCCGCGTTAGTACCTCCACTAGATCCACTAGATCCACTAGATCCATTTGTAGCCGAAACCCCGTAACCTACGCCTCGACCTCCTGCGCCACCCGCACCTCCCGCGCCACCATTATGAAAATTATATTTAAAACAATGCCACTCTACCATGTTTCCGTTATCTGGGCCACAGTTTTGACCAGTGTTAGTGCAATACCCGCCACTAGCAACAGCACAGTTGTTATTAAAAATAATAGGATTATAGTTGGATGAATAACATTCAGTGCTACATTGTTGCGCTACTTTTCCTTGGCCTCCAGCACCTCCTGCGCCACCGCCACCGCCACCTCCTCCGCCGCCACGAAGAGCGCCTGTGACATTGACGGTTATTCCAGTAGACGCAACAGATATAGCCGTTCCACCCGCGTTTCCTGCGGCTCCAGCACTAGCCGCCGCGCCAGAAGCACCTTGAACCTCGCCTGCTATGTTTATTTCTAATGTACCACCCATTCCAGAAGGCGCAGTTAAAATACCCATAGTTGTACCTGAGTTCACATTATATGTTTTAGGAGTTCCTGATGCCCAACTATCCGATACAGCATTATTGAATAAGGTTTGTAAGTTAGCACTTGATGCCGCCGAAGCATCTACTACAACACCCCTTGATGCAAAAGCTCCAAAACCATTTACGTTATAACCAAATCCAGTCATGGTTTACTCCTTATGAATCGTTTTTAGCGTCCGTTGTAAAGAATAATTTAATACCCATTAAACGAGCCACACCTGTTTGAGAATCCGCAGATACATCTCTCATAATTTGGAAGAAAGTATATGTGTCTGCCGCCGCATTTGAAATAGTAACTGCGCCACTTACGTTAGCTACATCTAAATCATTTGATGTACCGCTGTGTGCTTTAGCAGTTGCAACTACGTTTGTACCGAAAGCTGTGTTTGTGCTGGCATTATCTGCTATTGAAACTCCAGATAATCCCCACGCTACTGTGCCTGTATTTGTACCCGTAACAGTAAAATATGCTTGAAAAGTAACTGTACCTTCGTTCCATGATTTAGGAAATATTACAGAGAACTGAGCGTGATCGTCAGCGTCTGCCGCAAAGTCTAAAACGGATAACTCTGGGCCGTTTGATAATTCTACCTGTGTTAAAACAGAACTACCCGCTGTTGTATTTGGATACATTGCCGCCGCAGGAACATATATTGTTTCTGTACCCGCAACCTTAACCGCCGCTGTAGCATTTGTAAGAGCGCCACTAATATCCGCAGTACCGTTTATATCAATCGCTGTAGCCGTAAGATCAATCTCGTCTGTAGCACCTATAGATAAAACAGTAGCACTTGAACCTTGAACAAATTGACTTGCATCGTTAAACATAATTTTGTTTGTGCTGTTTAGTGTTAAACCAGAACCATCAGTATGTGTTAAAGTAGTATCTGTATCTGCACCAAAACCAAGAACCGCTGAGTCTGAGTTTAAGGTAAGATCATCACCAACCAACATATCTCCAGCGTTTGTAAGAGCCGCAGTCTTTGTTGTCCCTGCTAGATTAACATCTGTTAAAAGATCATAAACCACTGCACCAGAGCCACCGCCATCAGTAGCAATCATCTTTGTTTCGCCCGCTAATATAGCAACATTAGCACCACTTCCTTGTGTGAAAGTTAAAGTATAACTTGTAGCGTTTTCCATAACCCAAACTTTAGAAGATGTATTTGGCAAAAGCGTTACTGTACATGCCTGTCCTCCTCCAGTAAGTTTAAGAGCCATGCTTCGATCTGCATCTGAAGCACCATCCGCTATGGTTATATTATCTGTTGAGGCGTTAGCAATCGCTCTTGTCCCCCAACCAAAAGCCTCACCAATTAACTCTAAATTTGTGTTTGTTGTTGTACCCCAAGAACCTGATTGATCGCCTGTCGCCATCTCTTCGAGTCTGAGGTCATTTACATATGTACTTGCCATTTTATATTCCTTATGCCGCTATTTCAGTCCAAGTTGGGGTTTGAGATGGGATTATGTCACCCCATACATTTTCTTCTCCAGTTGCACCTGTTGCACTGACTCCTGTAACAGTTAGCACACAAGACCCTTGTATGGCAAGTGTTCCTGTTGCACTTACTCCTACCGGCCCGTCAGGTATTACTACGGCCGTTTGATCGGTTGTTACTGTGCCAAGAGCCGAGGTTCCTGCAACGCCTGTAGTTGGTGCGCCTGTAGTTCCGTTTACTTTATAAACAAATGGTGTGTTTGCTGTTCCTCCCATGCCACTGTGATTCTGGCAATAGTAATATAAAGTTGGTGCGTCAGAAGCTACTGTTATTTGCGTGTACGCCCCCGCAGAACCAGCAAAACTATTATAAGTCACTCCTGTACTGTATGGTTCTCCGCTATTATGTGTGCCATCAGAGGTTGTTGAAAATCTAAAAGGGTGTCCACTTACACTACTATCACTAGTATCAAATCTATATGTGTTGCCTTCATATAGCTCTTGTGTTTGTTGTTGAACACCATCAATAAAGTATTTGTTAGATCCGCTTACACTTTGAACTGTAACTGTTTTTGTAATTGTTGTGGAAGAGTAACCACCTAGATTAGTAGTTGCTGAAACCCCTGTAAGTGTTAAATTACAGTCTCCAACAACAGATTCATCCCCAAACGAAACTGTACCTGTAAGACCCGTCTCAGTTACAAGCGCTCCAGCACCTGCCAACGCTGATCCTACGGCACTGGTTCCAACTACACCTGTCAGTGTTAAGTTACAGTCCCCAACAACAGATTCTCCATCCGCACCTTGTGCTGTTCCTACTACTGGTGTTGCAGTCGTTCCCCCAATAGGTATTCCTTGTGCAACTATGCCACCCCAAGAACCACTACCAAAACCATCAATTCCCCAGCCACCAAAAGGCATGGATGCTTCAACACCTGTTACTACGGCTGTTATGGGAATACTTGCTACAGCCGTTCCTATTGCGCCTGTTCCAGCTATACCCGTTACTTCAATAATAAATACAGAAGTTGCGGCTACCGTTCCCACTGCCGAAGTTGCGGCAACACCTGTTGGGGAAACGGCAACATCAAGTTGACCGCCCCAAGCGTTATTTCCCCAAGTACCTTGACCCCAACCTATATTAGCCAAAGGATTACTCCTTTATGCTATACGGATTATAGCGTTAGAAGCATCGGCTGTTGGAAATTGAACAGTAAACGTTCCTGAAGTAGATGTTTTATTTGATCCAAAATCCAATACACAAACAGCTTTGTTTGAGTTTGTGCTATTGTAAATCAAAGCACCCATTGCAGTAATGGTTGCCGTTGTAAAACTTCTATCTGCAAAATCAGTAAATGCTGTTGTTCCACTAGAACTTGGTGCAACTTTAGTCAAAGCCAAACCACCAGTAACATATGTACCACTTGAAGCTACTTCTCCAGTTGTTACAAATGCAGTAGTTGCGGCTCCAAGAGTAGCTGTTGTACTAGATTTTCCGCCACTACCTTCTGCGAACAAAGCTAATTTAAAAGCGTTTCCATTTGTTGCAAAATTGTGTGTGCCTAGCATCAATTCTTTTTTGAATGATGTACACATTGCTTGTGCGATTGCCATTTTATAATCTCCTTATAGCATCGGCTAAGTCGGGGTGACCTGCCTCTCTTATTTTATAACATATAGTAGCACGTTCTTCTTTTCTAGCTACTTTTATATAATGGAGCAAGACTTTCCTTACTTGATCTGAAAATAGGAGTGCTTGCTGTTTAATAGGGTCTGGTGCAGAATTTGACACTGACACTATTTTATCGGCGGCTAAATCTGTTAATTGCTCATCACTCAGGCCACCGTTGTCTGAGGACATGACTTTAAAAAAACCTACTTCTGCTTCTGCATTTGCACTAAACATGCTTCTCACTCCCATTTAATTTATTTAAATCTACATGATCGTGCCTGCCGAAGAGAACAGGTACGTCAGGAGAATCCGCTGGCTCTGGCGGTTCCATTTTAGATTGTTTAGTTATTAAAAGACCACCATTTTCGTGCGTTTGAACCAAAGGATCTTTTAATCTGTGATAACCATACAATTTTTCATTATCAGGAACATTTGTATCTAAAAGACCTGAATTATGAGCTACTTCTATTTTAACACCTTTTGAGGTAGCAATAGCACACCAAAACTCAGTACAAGCTCTACCAGCTTCTGCCATACTAACATTTTTATAAGTATAATCTAATCCATATAAACAAAGTTCTTTTGCACCGTAGTATATGGCATACGCTATTGCGTATGGCACTGTATTGTTAAAATAACAAAAGTTTAATTTTTTTATTACTTCCTCAAGTGGATAAGGCTCTAAATGTTTAACTCTATCATCCATTTCACAAGTAATAATAGGTTTAGTGTTTTTTTCTAAAAACTCCCTAGCAATACCCGTTTGTAAACCAGCATTTTCTGAATCTAAAAACCTAGAAACAGGATCCATCATTATTGTTTTATCTACATGGATAATTCCACCAACACAGTTTATTCCCCATGTTTCGTCAAATTTTTCTGAGCGTATTCGAGCCGCTATATAATCGGAATAACTCCCACCTAAACCAACTATAGCTATTTTCATGTTCGTGGCCTCCTTGGAAGACCGTCACGATAAGCGTCAGAATTTTCTCTTGCTTCTCCGTAATCTTTTAATCTTTCTAAAGATCTTAGAAATCTTTCAGTATATAATTGTTGCAAATCTTGCTCCCCTTTCATGTATATATTAGCTTCAACTAAGCTTCCATATAACATAGCATTTGGAGCATTGGTACTCAACCATGTTGTACCACTATCTCCCAGAGAAGTTAAACTTGCGGGTCTATAAAAATAATGCAACTCCGCAGTATAAACTGCGGCAGGTGTTGGTGCTAAGATAAAGTTATCTATATCAAAGAAAGCATAATATTTGGGTACTCCTGTTGCAGAAGTAGGATTAACAGATTGAATGTAATTAACATCTTTTTCTAATAAAAACTCTTTAGTAGTTCCATTTAAAACAGACAAACTAAATGACGCCAAGTAATCACTAGGTACTTGTAAATAAGGGTTTGTTCCAGTTCCAGAAGTTACTCCTGTAACATTTTTTCTAAAATATTGAAGGTCTATAGAATTTAAAATTTGCTGTTCAGCGCTTTCTATAAAATCAGGTATGCTAGCAACAAACGTAGTTTCCGCATTATCTGCATAATTTTGTATAGCTGACTTCAATTGTGCATATGTATAGCTCATGTTATCACCACCGTTACAGTTCCTATTTCACCCGTAGCAGGTAAATCATTAGGAGTTAATGAATAATCGTTTCTCATCCCTACAGGATTCCATCCCCATTGAATACTTCTTTGGTCAGCTAAATCTTGTTCTGGCCTAGGATCTCTAAGAGCTTGAGGGTCAGGTCTGGTTCTAATTGGATCTAATTGAGGATGTTTTTCTTCCCATTCGTCTTTCCCAACTAAAAAACCTGTCCATTCTTTACGCATATCTTTTAATCTATACCTAAATCCAGAACGGTCTGATATTCCGTAAGCCCATCTGTCACTAGCATATTTAGACATTATTATAACCTCTTAATGCAGGAGCTACGTTAAAAGATGCCCTATCTCTATCTTCTTCCATTGCCCTATTCATTTCCTCGTCATAAATTCCCTTTAATAATTGTATTCTATCAGGAGCTTTTTTTATTGCTATATAATAAGACAGTCCTGCCGCTAACGCAGGATAAA
>Ga0208669_1001011_pt1 | contig 10562 bp, 10 predicted proteins | sample 21_taG_FD_184095 | JGI IMG/M metagenome (GOLD analysis project Ga0208669, IMG submission 184095) | Marine viral communities from the Subarctic Pacific Ocean - 21_ETSP_OMZ_AT15319 metaG (SPAdes) (version 2) | ecosystem: Environmental > Aquatic > Marine > Oceanic | place: Pacific Ocean | collected...
TTATTCAGGAGATACAGTAATTCCTTATGATATTGAAGATGCTGTTGTTAAAATGACAGCAATAGAAATACTAAACACAAGTTTCAGAATGGATGAACTTCCCTCTGGTGGCATGTCAAACACATCTGAGTCCAAAAGAAAATGGGAAGAGGACATTGAGAAATGTATTGAGAACCGCAGGGAAATATTTGTGATTCCATAATGAAATTAAAATTTGCTAGATCATTACAATTAAAAACTGTCAATGAATTAAAAAAAGCAGGGTTTACAGCAAAATTAGTTGGTAAAAAAGTAAATATTGATGTTGGTAAAACAATAAAATCTGTTGATATGGAACAAGAAGGAAGTATAACAGGCTTAATAGATAGATTGAAGGCAATGTTTAGACCAGAGGAAGATATCTATGAAGAGCCTCCAGACACAGCATTAATGGATAAATCTGGTCAATTTCCAGAAGAAAAATTACCAGAGGGATATTCTAATTATATTTTACCAAAAACTGTAAAGCCAAATATATCAAGAATTAAACAATGGATTAGAGAAATAAAATTTCAAGGAAAAACAAACGAGGATTTATTGAACGAATACAATCAATTAAAAGGTACAAATCTAAGTGATACAATTACTGCATCACAAAAAAAAGACTTGATTGATTCTACAGCTTACAAAATATCAAGAAAAATCTGGTATGTTGGAAGAAAACCAGTAGATATGACTAATTCTGATTGGGATGAAATGACAAAGAATATGCGACCAGCAGAGGGTAGTTATGGGGATAATGACAAATGGGATAATTTTCCATACACAAAAGATTACCAATATGGGAGTAGTTCATAATGGAAAGACCTGAATGGGAATGGTTAACAGGAGGAGATGAGGATGACTAGTACAAGTTACACATCAGTTGATATATTAATACCGTTATTAATAGATAATTGGACTTCTGACAATGTACCAAATATACAAAAAGCATGGGAAAGAAGATCTGTAGGGTTTATAGATGACAGACGAGATCAAATCATTTTAACTCCAAAAGCAGAAAATATCAAGTATTTTGGACTTTATGGAAATGATCACTGGCATGATGTTACTATAGATTTAGATATAAGAACATATCAAAATGATGAGAGACATGCAGATATTGTGTCAGAAGTGATAAGAATTATAAAAAGTAAGATTAGGGGTGGTGCAGATTATACTGATTTAAGAGTAATAGCCTCATATTCAAGAAATCAATATATGCGTAATATGTTCAACCATATAGTTACAATTTCTATGAGAATTAAAGAAACCACTTAGAAATCTTTAAATATATAGTCCAGTTATATACGATATGGTACGAACTGGTGCATATGCATATGTCAATTATGCCTTTGAATCAGCAATAGGTGGAACTGCTGGTACATTAAACAAATCATTTGGTCTTAAAACAGCAGTATCTAGTCTAACATTAACCACTAATAGAATTAATTTAGGTAAATTAGGTCAAGTTGAACCATCATCATTTGCTTATGGTCAACAGTCTGGTACATTAGGACTTAGTTTTGTTTTAGGAAATACAACATCACATGACATATTTCAGGCTATTTATGATACACCAGCATCTGGATCAGGTACAACATCATCTCCATATGTCTACGGAAGTTTAAGCCAAGGCGGTGCTTCTAAAGACTTTGTGGGTCAGTCTTTTACAACAGAGATAGGATTCAACGGAGATACAGATTATATGATAAGAACTTTAAAAGGATGTATACTAAACAGTCTAAATATAACAGCATCAATAGGCGATGTTATTAATTGTTCAGCAGAATGTGTTTATGGTAAGGAAGATGCACCAAGTAATGCATCATCTGCTTTTTCAGATGACGGAGTTGAAAATTCAACACCATTTACATTTGCACATGGTACATTAAAAGTAGGTGGAGTATTAATAGCAGAAGTACAAGATGTTGATATAACATTTTCACAGAATGGTGAACTATTGTATCAATTAGGTGATCAACAGACAGCATCAGCAATAAAGAAATCACTTGATATTACAGGTAGATTTAGAGCATCATGGAAAAATGATGATATGATTGATAAGGTTATAGCACAATTAAAAGGTGCTTCTTATGCAGAAACATTTGGTGGTAGTCCAGAATTTGAACTATTTTTCACTGATGGTGCATCAAGTCCTAAATATATTAAAATTACAGCATCTGGACTAGGTATAGGTGAACATACTGTATCAGGTTTAGAGCCAGTTGAACCAGTATTTGAAGATATTACATGGCAAGTAAAAACATGTAAAGTTGAAGCAGTAGATCAATAGGTTTATTAATAACGACAATATTAACTTTTATATGGCTTTAAAATCTTTTAAAATGGATTGGGAAGGAAAATCAGAAACTATTGAATATGAGGATGATATAACATATGGTGAAATGGAAGCCATTCTTACACATGCCATTGATTTGTCAGATGTTGCAAAACCTAAAGTAAATATTCCACAGTATAGAAATCATTTATTATTAAAAGTGTTGAGAACAGCACCATTTACTGTAGGTGATGCAGTGGCTTTAAGAAATATTAAACAGAAACAAGCTTCAATAATCATGAAGGAGGTCATGAAAGACTACCCTTTAGCGACATATTTAGGGGATTGGGTGGAGACATTTACAGGATTACCGATAGAGAACGATCCAAATATTCCGTCTACTACTTTTGTGCAATAGAGTTTGGCTGGGATAAAACCATAGTAGATAGTCAGAGTATGGATTATTTGAGATGTATAATAGGATTACATATGGAGCAAAAAAAGAACGAATATAACCAAATGAAGGCTAATCGTACCAAGAAATCTTTTTAAGTTAGAACATTTATAAAATAATATGGCTATTGATGAGTCTCAACAGGAAGGCGTAGATGTTGATGCTCTTGATAAGACTTTAGAGAAATTAACCAGAGCTTTTGATAAATTAGACAAGAATTTAGAGAAATATAATAAAACAGTATCAAATAACAATAAAAGTTCAAGAGTAGACCACGATAAGATACATAAACAAAATATGGAAAGGCAGGCATCATATTTTCAAAATGTAAAAGCTATGAAATTATTATCAAAAGAGATGAAACAAGGAAAAGATTCCTTTGCTATGTTTACTGGATTATTGACAAAAAGTGTTACTTTAGGATATGTGTTTAAAAAAATTGAAAAACATGTAGATGGTTATATTAGTGCTTCTGACAGACTAAGGGATGCCACACAGCAACTTGCAGAATTGGAAGAAAGTGTTGCAAAAAAACAAGGTGTTACTAAAACAGAAGATATAGATTGGACTAAGGCAGGAACTGACAGAAACAAACGTACTGATTTGATTGAAACACAATCTCAAGCTAAGGAGCAGGGTGGTGAAAAAGGATTAGGTGGAAAACTATCTGGTGCTAAAGAATTCTTCGGTAAACATAAGATGGGAATGCTTATAGGTGCTGGTTCTGCTGGTGTACTTATAGGTATTTTTAAAAAGGCATTGGATGTATCTCCAATGTTTCAAGCAATTAAAAAATTACTTAATTTTGGTATCATGATGGTGTTAAGACCTATAGGTGATTTCTTTGGTTTCTTGTTAAGACCTATAATGGTATGGATGTTAAGAAAGTTAATCATACCATTTTATCAGACATATTTACCAGTTGCACAGCAAATGGGTACAGATGTAGGTAACTTTGTTGTAGGATTCTTTGAATGGGTTTCAAGTTTATTTAGTTTTCAAAATAAAAAGACTAAGGAAATAACTTCACAGATACATGCTGACAGTTCAATATCAGCTATTAAAGATATGGATGGTAATATGATTAAAAGTCAATCAGATATGCAGAAACATATAACCAGTATATCAAATAAACAGATTAAAGCATTTTTAGATAAAACTACTAATTCCAAAAACACTATCGGAAACTGGCAAAGTAAAAGAACTGAAATATTTGGTGATAGGGCTGATGAAGTTAGGGGTTATAATATAGCTGGTGTAGGTCAAAATATACCTTTGAATAAGGCTGGTGCTGACTGGTATAAGAAAATGGGTGCAGATGTTCAACCAGTTATGGGTCAGTCAAACCTAGGTGGTAATGCAAATGACAGAGATACAAGATATGGAAATAGTGCTGGTTTAACTGTTAACGTGGTTGTAGAAGGATCTGTTATAGCTGAAAGAGAACTTGAGAAAACAATAGTAGGGGAAGTTGAAAAATATAATAGGAGATACCAACAATAATGGAATTCTGGTTAAGAAAATATTCAGGTGACAGCAGTGCAATAATAATGGTTTATGTTATATCTGTACTTGATTCAATATCATTCCAATTCAATTCACCTATAAGTCCTTCACCTCTACCAGAAGAAGGCGGTGATGAAAACATATTGGTTAAGATAACTGGTAATACTAATACTGTCAATCTTTCATGGATATTAAAGGAAGAGTCATCTAACATAGGATCTACAAATCCAAGTGTCAGTAATTTATATTCTGGAGATTCTAAGACTGTAATGGAACAGTTGAAATGGTTTACTAATAGTGATGAAGGTTTTGTTGGAACTGGAATAGATCATAGTTTTGACTTTGTAATTGTTGAAAATGGTGCTCATGGAGGTGATAAGTTTTCAGAACAGATAAATGGTATGACTTCCAATGAGTCAGTGAGAAAGGGTTACATAAGAAACTTGTCATTTGATACAAGTGGTAATGAACCAGTAACATTAAGAGCTAAAATGGATTTCATAGAGGGTAATGTAATTTCAAGTTATAACGGTAATACGCCATCAGTACCTAGAAACTTTAGTGTTTCTCAAGGTAATGCAAGTGGTCAAAATAAAGATACAACAATGTATATTACATGGACTTTATCTAGTAAAAATGGAGGAAGTGCGTTGACAAATCATGTGCTTTATTACAGAGTTGCTGGAGGCGAATGGGTATTAAATGTTGTAAGTGGTTCTAGTCAGGCAATAGTGTTAAGTGGTTTATCTTCTGGTACAACATACGATTTTAAAATAGCCGCTAAAAACGCAAATGGTTTGGGTTCTGAAAGTTATATAAGAACTAAATCTACAGATTAGGTGATTAATTGTCTAACAAAGTAAAATTAATAGTTGACAAATCTGACGGTACACAGGATATAGCACAGATAATAAAATCAGTTGTAAAACGTGAAGGTAAAAGATCAGTAGATCATGCAACCATAACAGTTTCTGCAAAACATGACATTGAAGAAAATGACACAGTCAGTTACATGCAGGACGAAGTTGATACAACATTTCTGACTGGAATTTGGAATTTCCAAGGAAGCTGTAAGGATGAATCAGGTAACAATCTTAACGGTACAGGTAATGCAGACTATAGATATCCTAATACTGGTACTAATATCAGAAAGTTTGGAGCTAATTATGCGTTACAGTTTGATGCCGCTGGTGAAGAAATAACGATATCAGATAATACTGAACTGGATTTCACAAAACAGTTTGACATAAACATAGCATTCACGATGGAAAGTAGTAATCCTAGTTCACATTTCAACGGTAGTAGTAATACAACACAAATGTTGTTTAGTAAACATGACGGTACAAACGGAGTTGAAATAGGCATAAAGTATTTGGGTGCTCCTAATTTCAGATGGGTTATTTATGCAAAACTAGATTCTACCACATTTACAGGTGATGCATCTTTACCAGTAGATTTTGGAGGTATATATCATACTACAGCTAGATTCATTAGATTTTATAGAGATGATGATAATAAAGTTAAATTATTACTTGATAATGTTACAGATGGAACTAACTGTGTTCAAACTGTTGCAGTAAATTCAACAAGAACAACAGCAAACTTGTATTTCGGAACAGACAGAACACAGGCAATGGATTTTGATGGAATATTACATCAGGTTAGAATATACACTGGAGGTTATTTGAGTGAGGGTGACAGTCATAAATTAATTAGTGTTGCTCCACAGCCAATGACATTAAAATTTATAGGAAAAGTTGAAAAAATTAGGGATAGTTTTGATAATAAAATACTTTTATGTAAGGGATTAACTAAATTTATACTCAATACAAAACTTTCATCTGTACTTATTGGGGGTTCTACTAGCAGTGCATCTACAAATGAGCCAGCTACACATCAAAAAAACATATTTGATGAAGGACAGTATATTACAGATGTATTACAAACTATATTATATCATTCAGATCCTAATTTTACATGGTTAAGAGCATTTTCTGATGGTCAAAGATCTGATTTAGACGGTAAATACACTGCTACAGGTTCATTTTTAACTACATTGGATATGTTATCTGTCATGGATTCAAAACATTTTTTCACATTACCTACAAAAATATTGGTATATGAAAAAGATGACGGTATTCCAACAGGAAAAGTTGCATCTGGTACAAAAAATTATACATTTGAACATAATAATTTTATCATAACAGAAAGAGGTAAAAATTCAGTAAAAGTAAAAAATGATTTTGAATTTGTCGGTAGATTACAGTTACAGTACAAAGAACAGACTTTAAACAGTGGAAATGCAATATCCAATGGAACTGTAATAACACTGGATCATATAGCAGATAATTTAATACTTGTAAATGGATCAGGTACTGTATTAACTGATTATAAAATTGATATGGATTCAAAAAAAATTACATTTACTCATGGTAGTAATCCTGATCCATCTGGTGTAATTGCAAAATACCATTATGAAAAAGTAACAGGTGCTACAGATGATGTTTTATATTATACTACAAACAAAACAAGCTCTATAACTGCCAGTGGTAGAAACAGTAAAAGATTTTTTATACCTCAACTTACCCATAGAGCAGATTTTAAGTCTTATGGAGGCAAAATAAAAAACATTTTAGCTGAAACAACAAATAGATATAGAGTAGAAGTACCGTATTTATTAAACAGTTTAAGAGAAAATCATATTATTACACTAAGTAATCCTGTTATGAAGTTTGATGGAGCAGATACAACTGATCAGTTGGTAAAATCAATAGAATGGAGGTTTCCAGAGGCTGTGACTATTATAGATTGTGGTGAGCATGATCTAGATATGTTTGAATATGGCTCATCTTTAGGAACAGACGTATCAACACTCTCAGAAACCACTACTTTGACCAAAAATGAGAGCAACAGTTCGTAATCTTTAAATAGCACAATAGTTTAAGATAAAACATAATGTTCGGAAAAAATCAAACTAAACTAGACCCAAAAAATAACATCTGTGTAGTAAAAACAGATGTAAATGGAAATAAAGAATGGTTTTATGGTTCAAACATAGTAACCAATGACGGAGATATATATTACGCTAAAAAAGGTGCAGGCGACACACCAGCATCCAACGAGAACTTTGGTAGAACCAAGGCAAGTTGTATTTTACAAAACCCTTCTAGTGCAGATACACCAGCAAAAGCAGACGATTATGGTGAAGTTACAAGCCCAATCGTAACATCAGGTGCAGAAAAACTAGTTAGTTCAAACTATCCAAAATCAAACGACCAAGATGCAGACAACACTGGAAAAGGTGCAGACGTTATCACTTATAAATTTGAATGGACTACAGCACAAATCAATACAGCATCTGGAAATCCAATCACAGGAGGATGTATTTTAGATACAGATGCTACCCCTGCTAACGGTGTAAAAATACTAACACACTGGAACTTTGCAACACCAGCAAGTTTCCACAAAACAAGTACTGATACCCTAACCCTATACGTTAATCATACAATGAACGGAGTATAGACACAATGTCTATATCAGCCGCTGGTGTCTTTAGACTATTAGAGAGACTTAACATGAAATTTCCATCTGGAAGCGGAGGACTTGATGACAAAGTTCAATACGGAGAAACTGTTAGTTTCAAACTCACCTCGGTAGATAAAACTATTAGGGGTAACTGAGTTAGATGGCAAGAAAAGCACTTTATAAACACGCAACACAAGTAAATACTAGTTCATATCCTGATGACGGTTCAAGTCCTGTAGGTTCTAATGAATGGAATGAAGATCCTGATTCACAAGGAATGTTGGGTTTTACACCAGCAACAGCAACAATTACAATATCAAGCGGAGTAGCAACAGTTACAGATACAATAACAGTTATTGCCGCAGAATCTGGTACATCAGATGTTTTAGATAAACTAGCAATAGCAAATACAAGTCAGTACGACTTAATCTATTTGTTTGCAGATACAGGTGACACTATCACATTAACAAACACATCAAGCCCATCAGCAGACGGTCAAATAAAAACAGTCAGCGGTTCTAATGAGACATTATCAACCACAGTTCCAACAATTCTTATTAGAAAAGGAAACTATTGGTATGGATATGGTGGAGGTGTAGTCAATGCAGTATCAGATATTGGTGATGTAACTATCTCGTCAATAGGAAGTGGAGAATTATTGAAATGGAATGGTTCAGCATGGATTAATCAGACTTTAGCAGAAGCAGGAATTCAAGGCACATTATCAAATGCAAATATAGCAACAGCAGTAGAGGCAGCTTCTGACTCAAACACATTTACTGATGCTGATCATTCTAAACTAAACGCTATAGCTGCAAGTGCAAATAATTATGTTCACCCAAATCATAGTGGAGAAGTAACATCAACAGCAGATGGTGCAACAGTTATAGTTGATAACATAGTTGATGAAGCAAACTTAAAAGTTTCCAATTCACCAACAGATGCTTACGTTCTAACTGCTAGATCAGGTAATACAGGTGGCATGACTTGGGAAGCAGCTTCTGCTGGAGGTGCAACTGCAACACACGATTTTACTGCCAATTCAACAACTACATATACTGGTACAGCAGATGGAAGTAGGTTTGGTGCTTCTGGAGCTGGTCAAAGGGAACTTTATATTAAAAAAATCGATGCCAATAATGAGGGTGTCTTCACTAAAATATTTAAGAACGGATCGGCAACTGAAGTACAGATTGCTTGAGGTTTTAAGTTGGCGATAACTTATCACGCAGGTAGAAGGATTCAAGGACTAGAATATACAGCACCTAATATTACAAAAGACGAAGATTTTTCAGATGTTTGGTCAACAGTAGGAAGCAATATTACAATTACAGGTGGAGCAATAACAGCAAGTTCCATGACTACACAGTCAGAAAATAGAATATATAAACCACTAGGATTTACTATTGCTGATGATTTTGTAATAGAGTTTGAATTTGAAGAAACTGCGATATCACATGGAGCTCACTATATATTATTCACTTTAACAGCAGGAAATGGTAACATTAACAGTGGAACTAATCAAGATGCAATACAGGTTTGGGTAGATAAGGGAAGCCCAACTTTTTATCTTAGGGATAAAGACGGTACATCAACAGGATCAAACACATCAGCTCTAACAATTAGTAATTCAACAAGATATTATGTTACTTTGGTAAATAATAATCGTACTGTAACATACACAGTTAGAACAGGAAGTCATACAGGAACGGTAGTTGGTACAAATAATATTACATTACAATCAGGGATTTCAGGATTAAACCATGTTCAAAGTGGATCAATGACAGGTAATTCAGGAACAGCAAGTTACACATTAGACAATCTAAAAATTTGGAATAATACAACATCATCATCAGGTACACCAACATATACTGGAAATTTCTCAAGTGCTAGTGTTTGGATAAGTGCAAACCCAACTTATACAAGTGTAAACGCATCAACAGAAAAACTTGATTTTGATTGGGATAATTCAGATGGAAGTTCAGATAAACAAATGAGATATGATTTAACATCAGTTGCTACAAATTGGATTCTTAGATTCAAACTAAATTGGTCAGCACTAACAGCATCAAGTAATGCGTATATGTATGTCGGACTTACGGATAATGTAGGTGGAACATCAACATCTCAAAGTGGTTTTATGTTAAGATTTATCAATGCAGCTCCCGCAGGATCACAATATGTAGACTTTGGTGTAAATCAAGTTAATAGTACATTACCATATAATCTAGGTGGAAATGGTGTTGCTAATATGGTTTACACAACTGGTAAAGATTTTTACGTTGAAATGAAAAAAGATGGAACAACTTTAACAGGTACAGTATTCGAAAATTCAGATTACACAGGTGTGTGGTCAACTGCTACTCAAACAATAACAACAACAATTACACCAAGTTTGAGATACTTGCATTTTTGGAACTCAATGTCAGCAAACACAGGTGCATGGACAGGAACAATAGATGATGTAGAATTTTACAATGATATAACTACAGCAATACCAACAGCAATAGGAGATGAGAAACCAACTAATATCCAAATAGGAAGCAGATTCGAGGAAACCGATACAAGAAAGATGTATAATTACACAGCTCCTGCAACAGCACCAACTACTACATCACATTTTGAAGGTCATGGACAGCAACCTGTTAATGTATCAGATACCATAGATATTCCTACAACAGGTCTTTCAAACTTGGCAACAGGTTCAGTATCATTTTGGATATATCTCGAAACTGAATCAACAAGTAATGGGGATTATGTTGTGATAAGTGCTTCTAA
>Ga0208669_1001013_pt1 | contig 10555 bp, 8 predicted proteins | sample 21_taG_FD_184095 | JGI IMG/M metagenome (GOLD analysis project Ga0208669, IMG submission 184095) | Marine viral communities from the Subarctic Pacific Ocean - 21_ETSP_OMZ_AT15319 metaG (SPAdes) (version 2) | ecosystem: Environmental > Aquatic > Marine > Oceanic | place: Pacific Ocean | collected...
GGTAATGGTAGGTGAAAGATATATTGAAGAACAAGAAGAAATATACGACCCTTCTGGCAGACAAGAAATAAAGATTGTACCTGTAGTACTGGGTGCTAAAAAACAGGGAGTAGGAGCTATAATATTGGGAATTGCTCTAATAGCTTTAGCTCCGTATGCGGCTGCTCCGATAGCTGCTGCTTTTGGAGGAGGTGCAGCTGCAACTGCTTTTGGTACCGCAGTAGCAGGTGCAATGGTATCTACAGGAGCTTCTTTAGTTTTTGGAGGCATAGCACAACTACTAGCTCCAACCCCCGAAGAAGTTACTGATGGGGATAACTACGGTTTTAATGGAGCTTCTAATACTATTAATCAGGGAGTCGCTGTACCTATTTGTTACGGACAGTTAATGATTGGAGGAGCAGTAGTAAGCTCAGGAATAACATCAGAGAATTATAATCCTTAGGGAATACTATGAACGAAGAAGATTACATTATAGGGTATAAAAAAGGTGGCGGTGGAGAAGGCGGTCAAGAAGACCAAAACACTTTATTTTCGACCGCTAAAGGTAGAGTAGTAGACTTATTATCTGAAGGAGAAATAAGTGGTCTACTAAATGGTAAAAAATCTATTTATATAAATAATACTCCTTTACAGGATGCTTCTGGTACTGACAACTTTGAGGGAGTTTCTTATGTTACTAGACCCGGTACTAATAACCAAACTCATATTCCTGGATTTGCTGGTACTGAGACTACTACAGCCGTAAACACTATAGTAAAGAATGGATCTCCAGGGCCAATAGTTAGAACTTTTACTTCTAGTATAGCAGATGCAGTTAGAGTAGGAATATGGGTTCCTGCTTTAACAGATGCTAATAATGATGAAGGCAATATCCATGGTTCTTCCGTTTCTTTTAAAATAGAGTTAGATAAGGATAGCTCTGGAGCATGGTATACTGCGCATACCGAAACTTTAAGTGGCAAAACTACACAAAGGTTTGATAAATCTTATAGGCTAGATATACCTTCTAGCTGGACGAGTTTTAGTACTATATCTATAAGAGTAACTAGAACATCTTCGGATGAAACTAGTGCGAAAATAGTTAACAGTTTATATTTTGGGTCTTTTACTATAATTGTAGATAATAAATTAACGTACCCCAACAGTGCTCTAGTAGCTATGCAGTTTAATGCTGAACAGTTTGATTCTATACCCACTAGAGGGTATGAAGTAAAAGGTGTAAAAGTAAAAGTACCTGCTAATTACACTGCGTATGACCCAGGTCATTGCTCTCTTGGTGGCTATCGTCGTAAAGATAATTGTGAAGCTGCAGGAGGTACTTGGACAGGTACCACAGTAGGTACACAACTATATAACGGCTCATGGAATGGAAGTTTTACTACGGCTTGGACTTGTAATCCGGCATGGATTCTATATGATTTATGTACTGAAGACAGATATGGTCTGGGTAAATGGCTAACTACTTCTCAATTAGATAAATGGTCTTTATATGAAATAGCAAAATACTGCGATGCAGTAGATAATTCTGGAAATTTTGTAGGAGTAGATGACGGTTGGGGCAACAAAGAAGCTAGATTTACTTGCAACTTATATTTGCAGACGGCTGAAGAAGCGTTCAAAGTACTTAATGATATTAGCGCAGTGTTTAGAGGGCTGCTTTACTGGCAAGAGGGAATGATTGTTCCTGTACAGGATGCTCCAAAAGACCCTGTAACTACCTTTAGCCCTGCTAATGTTATAGATGGGGATTTCAAATATGAGGGGTCGTCTAGAAAACAAAGACATAACGTAGCGAAAGTTACTTGGAATAACCCAGAAGACTTATATAAAAAGAACGTAGAATATGTAGAAGATGCAGATGCTATTGCAGCAGCTAATAACCAAATATTCTCAAAAGATATTAGAGCATTAGGATGTACTTCACAGTCTCAAGCTCGCAGAATAGGAAAATGGCTACTATTCACAGAGGATAATGAAACTGAGGTATGTACTTTTCAAACTGGAATGGAAGCATCTGGGGTAAGGCCTGGAGATATAGTAAAAATTGCTGACCCTGGAAAGGCGGGAGTAAGATATGGTGGACGAGTTGCTGCTGGCAGTACTGTAAATATGATACAGTTAGATAGTGATACCCCTGTTATTTCTGGAAAAACTTATAAGTTATCTTTAGTAAATACAGAGGCAGCCTGTGTGAGAGATGGGGTAAAACAGTCAGAAAGTACTATGGAGACTTGTATTAATGCTCATATAGACAACGAGTGGAAACCCTATACTTGGGTAGAGCAGCGAGATATTACATCTGTTACTGTAACAGAAAGTGTATCTCAATTAGGTATTCCTGTTGCATTTACTAATGCGCCTACTACTAATTATATGTGGGTATTAGAAGAAATGGGTACAATAGAAGCAGCGGACTATAGAGTTTTGACTGTTAGAGAAACTTCTCCAAATATATACGAAATATCTACTTTAAAATACCACCCTGCAAAATATGACGCTATAGAGAATAATATAGAATTTTCTTCTAAGTCTACAAGTAACTTGCCTGATCCATCAGCAATAGTTCCTGAGCCCAGAGATTTAGAAGTTACTGAGGAATTATATACAGATTCAAGAAATTCTGTAAGAAACCGAGCAACCTTTAGCTGGAAACCCCCGTATACGGGAGGAACTAGTACTCTATACCCTTATGTAGCATCTTACTATGTAGAGTGGAGAAGAACGGCACCTACAATAACAAACTGGAACTCTTTAGGAGAAACAACTTCTACTAGTATAAATATAGATGACGCTCCAGCAGGGAACTTAGAGTTCCGAGTTAAAACTAGAAGGATTTATTAATGGCATCAAATATTTACTCTAAATACGCTACTAAGACTGCTACCGTCACAGGTAAGAGTACTAAACCTGCAAATATAACATTTAATACTCCTGTAGTACATTCTGCTACTGGGGGTATTACATTAAGTTGGAACGAAATAACAACGACTTTAGATTTTAAAGAGTATGTTGTGCAACTTTCTCCCAATGGAGTCTGGGATTATACTGGTAACACCGAAATATTTAGAGGTTTAGGACTAACACATTTACATACTGCAGCAAGCATTACTCCAGGAGTAAAAACTTTTTTAATAAAAGCAGTAGATACTACTGGTAACTACTCGGAAACAGCCGGTAGCACTACAGTTACAATTGCTGCACCTTCTTGGACACTATCGGGCGGCAATACTCAAGTAATAACTCATGTAATTAATGATGGACAAATGACAATTACTTGGCCTACTCCTGCCTCAGAGCAGTTTGTAGTAGAAAGTTACCAAGTAAAATTTAGGGCAGGAAATAGTTCAACAGCATGGGGTGGTGCAACAGCAACAGGACATGGAACAACAGAGGGAGTTTATAGTGCTACTAATTCTTTAACTTTTCCTGTAACATGGGGCCCTGGAGATGAGGGGGACGGAGACTCGTATAGAACGTTTATTATTTCTGCAAAAGATTCATTGGGAAATATATCTTCCAACCAGATTAGCAAATCTATAGAAATTGATCCACCTAGTACTCTAAATGTAGCGCATCAATTTACTACTAGTGAAGAAGGAACTAAAGTGGATGCTAGAGTATTTTGGGCTTCTCCTACTATTGGTGATTCCCAATTGCCTATATCCCACTATAAAGTATTTTACAAAGATTATAAAACTGGTAGTTCTGCACCTACTTTTTCTAGTGCGGGTAGTGCCTATCTTAATGGTTTGGGTACAACAGAATTTAAACAAGAAGTAGATTGGGGGCCGTCTAAGACTAACTCTAACGGAGCTATAACCGCCTCTTCAGGTACTTCGAATGATATTAGAAGGTACTGGGTTGTTCCAGTAGACTTAGCAGGAAACTGGGGTATATCCTATGATGGCGGAGAAAGTGATTTTATCCCCGAAATAGAAGATGTAACAGTAACAAGACCTAATAGTATAACAGGGTTGAGTACAACTGATTACTCTACAAAATCATCTAATGGTGTTGTAGAGGTAAATTGGACACTACCAGTTCCTACTACTGCACCTATTACCTCTATAAGAGTATTTTGGGAACTTCCTACATTTTTATCTTCTACGAATAAACTAACTTCAACTAGAGGTGAAAAGAATTCTAAATCTGGTGCGGCTACTAAGTATTCAACTCCAGTAAACTGGGGTCCAAGTAATGGTTCAGGAGAAACTACTAGGGTTATTTATTTTGTAGCTTATGATTCTATAGGCAACATATCTGTACCTACAGGTGTATCTATTCCTGTACAAAACCCTCCTCAAGTTACTTCTACTTCATTATCCGCTCAAACTGTTGATAATAACGTAATATTAAGATGGTCAGATCCCACATCTACTTCTTTACCTATAGCATCTTATGATATTTATAGATGCCCAGCATCGGGAACTTGTACTATTTCTGACTACTTAAGTACTTCAGAATATATTACTAATGTTGGTGGAACTAATACTTACTCATTCTTTGAAACAGCGGCAGGAACTTATAAATATTTTGTAAGAACTAAAGACTTGGCAGGAAATTTTTCTACTCCACAAGCTATTTCAACTAGTGTTAGTGAGCCTAGAGACTTTGCTGTATTAACAGATGTTACTTCTAAGTATAATACTACTGCTTTAACGGCAGGGTATTGTAGCGGAGGATCTGGAGCGAATAAGACTGCGTGTGAGACTAGTCCTAATATAGGAGACTGGATACATGCGTCAAAAGCTCAGTGGACAGATATTGAAGACGAGAGTGACACAACAGCAGTACTACCTGTTAACACTACGGAAACGTGGCAAGAACATTTTGTAGGAACTGGTAGTGTATCAAGCCCACAATACGCAACTCCACAAGCACAAGTAAGTGCAGGATTTGAGTACTTTATTATACCTAAAAATACCGCTACTTACTATCAGTCGTGGGACTTAGGCACTACTCAAGCTAGTGCAACCGTAACACTAATAACAACAGATGAGAATTTTGGACCTACAATAGCAAGTCCTCAAAATGTAAGTGCTACACCAGAAATATATTTATCTAATACTGAAGCTCACTATGAGCAAGATATTGATAATAATGCAAACTGGACAAGTATGGGCTCAGGTAATGTATCCGCCCTAGGTAGTAACTTTAGATATGTTAAAGTAAAAATAACATACAGTGGTGGAGGAAATGGAGGATTTAAGAAAATCAGTCAACAAAGAGTTACACTTAACTTAGCAACTGTGAGAGACCAATCGGCTGGTCCAGTTACTATAAGTACTTTGACCGGCACACCTACAAATGGAACAAGGGTTACTTTTAACAAAACATTTCAAGATGTTACAAGTATACAAGTATCCCCTAAATATAAGAGCAGCGGTAATCAAAATACCGCAATTTATGATTTTACAGACGTGGCTAACCCCACACATTTTGATGTCTACCTATTAGACGCAACAGACGGTTCGTATGCGTTAGGAGACTTTACATGGCAAGCAACAGGAGTTTAAACTATGGCAGCTAATTGGGCAAGCGGAACAGACCCGCAACTATCATCAACGTATGCTAATGTTCTTAGTAGCATTAGAGAGAGGGACGAAGATGTAGCAAAGCAATTTAACACACCCTCTTCAAATGCGTTACTAGGAAGTAACCACCCCACAGGAGCCATAAGATGGGACGGAGCTAATAGCAAATGGTCTTTATATGGCGGATCTAGTTGGGCAGACTTAGCTTCAACCTATGATATAAATGTATCTACAGTAGCAGGTAAAGCTCCCAGTAACAACTCAGGAGCTAATAACTTACCAATTAATAATGGTACTTTAAACAGTAACTTAATTGCAGAGTTATTAGGAGCTACTGGACAAGACGCAGCTTTCTTTAGAAATGCTAGTAACCTAAATGCAGGAACAGTTCCTGTAGCTAGGCTAGCTAATTTATCTGTTACTGGTTTGAATACTACAGGTAACGCAGGTACTTTCACAGTATCTGCTAATAATACAACAGACGAAACAGTATACCCAATATTTGTGGATGGCGCAACTGGTTCACAAGGAGCTGAAACTGACACAGGCTTAACCTACAATCCAAGCTCTGGAACATTAACTACTACTACTGTGGTGGCTAATCTTACTGGTAATGTAACAGGTAATACTAGTGGTTCAGCTGGTTCATGTACTGGACTTTCTGCAACAGCAACGGCATTAGCAACCGCTCGTACTGTTGGAATGACAGGAGATGTTGTATGGACTTCAGCAGCTTTTAATGGTACAGGAAATGTAACAGGAACGGCAGCAATTCAAGCTAATACTGTAGATAATGCAGAATTAGTAAATAACTCTAATATACAATTTGGAGGGCTAGGAGTGGGTACTGCAGGAGCCGCAGGCGAAGTAAGAGCAACGGGTACTGTTACTGCACATTATTCAGACGATAGATTAAAAATTAAAACAGGAAGAATAAAAGATGCACTAGATAAGGTAAACTATTTATCAGGATTTAATTATATTGAAAACAAAGTAGCAAATAGTTTGGGATATAATACAGGGGATAAATTTGTAGGTGTTTCTGCGCAGCGAGTAAAGGAAGTTTTACCTGAAGCAGTCAAGCCAGCACCTTTTGATTTAGATGAAAATAATAAATCTATTTCTGGAGAGGACTACCTTACCGTTCAATATGAAAAAATTGTACCGTTACTTATTGAGTCTATAAAAGAGCTTACGCATTTGGTCTACGAACAATCTTCGGAGATAGAAGATCTTAGAGCCCACCAAAAATTTACTTCTTGACATTTTGGTGGTTTTTTGATATAATATTAATAATAAGAAATGGTCTTAAAAAATTTATTGGAACAGACCTTTTAACAAGTACAGAGCGCATTAAGTGTACCTAACGAAATGTGCAAGGTTTTTACTAAGGATTTTTAAATGGCTGCAGGAACATACAATATAAGTATCGAGCAAGGCTCTACATGGAGTTTGAGATTATCAATTGACTCAAGTCCTGGGACAGATAAAGACATGACTGGGTTTACTATAGCGTCTAAAATAGGTAAATCCTATTATGACACGGCTCCAATTAGTATGGCAGCTGCTTATGTGATTCAGAACCAGGGCATATTTACTATATCTTTAACAGCAGCCCAAACTGCTGCGCTAGACCCCGCTCACGAATATGTATATGATGTAGAAATCACAGACGGAGCTGGAGTGGTAACTAGAATGATACAAGGACGGGCAACTGTTTCTCCTGGGATTACATCATGAGTGTAGTAGTAACTGTAACAGAAACAACAGGTAATGAGATAACAGTAACAACAGATCAAGTTATTGTAACTACCAATACACTAGCTATAGCAGATGCTAGTCAGATTGCAATCAATCCCGTAGCGGGTACTGATATTGATGCAACAAATATACAAGATGCATTGCATCAACTTGCTGACCAGAGGTTTACAGGGGCATCCGCCCCATCTTCGAGTGACTCAAACTTAGAAGAAGGCGACTTGTGGTATGATACAGCAAATGATTTACTGAAAGTTTACAGGAATACAACTTGGGAAGAGCTTGTAATTGCTGCACAACTAGCAGAGGGTTCGGGTGCCACAGAGTACAAGGACGTAAACCTTAATGGAGGTTATTTTTAAATGGCAAATACTATTCAAATTAAAAGAAGTACGGGTACAGCCCTGCCAGGATCACTAGCAAATGGTGAATTAGCCCACACTCAAGGTTCGGGTACTCAGGCAAACAGCGGCGGTAGACTCTTAATAGGTGATGCATCAGGTATAGAAGTTATTGGTGGTGAATATTTTACAGGGATGTTGGACCATGTACATGGTACAGCAACTGCTAGTTCAGCTCTAATTACAGATTCTACTAATGCACTAAACGTATTAAAGGTTGGTACAAGTAATTCAGCAGCAGGTACTATTCAGTTTAATGAAGGAACTGCAAACGGAACAAGCAAGATTACTCTTGCAGGTGTAGCATCTCTTGGGGCAGATAGAACATTAACTCTACCAGACGCTACTGATACTTTAGTTGGTAAGGCTACAACTGATACACTAACAAACAAAACTTTAACCGCACCAGTAATAGAAGAAATTGATTCTAGTGCTGCAATTACACTAGATGCTGCTACAGATATTAATTTAGACGCAGCTGGTAATAACATTACAATGAAGTCAGCAGGTACAACTGTACTAGACTTTGTACTAAATGGTGGAACAGATGTAACATTAGACGCTCCTGGCGACATTAAATTAGATGCTGACGGCGGAGATGTTATGCTATTAGATGCAGGCACACAGTATGGTAGTCTTACTTCCAATGGTGCCAATCTTATACTAAAGTCTGGTTCAACTACTGCAGCAACTTTCTCAGGTGCTAACGTTACTCTAGCGGGTACTGTAGGTTCGGGAGCAATCACTTCTACAGGTGTTATAACAGGTACTGGATTTACAATTGGTAGTGCGGTTATTAATGAGGCAGACCTAGAAAAGCTAGATGACATCACAGATGGTACTGCAGCAGCTAATAAAGCAGTAGTTTTAGATGGCAGTAAGAATGTATCAGGTGTTGGTACAATCGGTTCAGGAGCAATTACTTCAACAGGTGTTGTGACAGGTACAGGATTTACTATTGGTAGTGCTGCTATTAACGAAGCAGAGTTAGAAACAATTGATGGTGTTACTGCAGGAACAGTTGCAGCTTCTAAAGCTTTGGTTGTAGATGGAAACAGAGACCTTGCAACTTTAAGAAATGTTACTTTAGATGGCACACTTGTTGCAGATGATATCACAATATCAAATGCTACTATTTCTACAACTGGTTCTAATACCGATATCGTTTTAGACCCACATGGTACTGGTGATATTGACGCATCAAACGCTAAGATTATTAATGTAGCTACTCCAACTGCTTCACATCATGCAGCTAATAAGTCATATGTTGACGCAGTTAAAACTGGTCTTGATATTAAAGACTCAGTAGTACTTGGTACAACTGCAGCACTTGATGGCAATACTTATAATAATGGTGCTGGTACAATGACTAAGAGCAGTAACGGAGCAATTAATAGCTCAGCGGGACTGGGTCAAAGTGTTACTTTAGCAGCTGGAGATAGAATTCTAGTTAAAGACCAGGCAGATACTAAACAAAATGGTATTTATACAGTTACTACTGTTGGCGATGGTTCTACTGCATGGGTTATAACTCGTGCTACAGACGCCGACTCTAACTCAGAACTTACAGGTGGCTCATTTACTTTTGTAGAGCAAGGTACAAATTCAGAAAATGGATATGTATTTACTCACAACGGTGATGCTAACTTAGGTACTACTCTTTTAGGTGTAGCACAGTTCTCAGGTGCAGGTCAAATATCAGCAGGAAATGGTCTAACTAAGTCTGGTAATACTATGGATGCAGTAGGTACTGCAAATAGAATTACAGTTAGTGCAGATGCAATTGATATTCATGCTTCATATGTAGGACAGGATACAATAACTACTTTAGGTACTATTGCTACAGGTGTATGGCAAGGTACTACAGTTGCAGTAGGATATGGTGGTACAGGATTGGCTTCCTTTACGGCTGGTGACCTAATGTATGCAAGTGCAGGTACTACATTGTCTAAGTTAGCTAAAGGAACTGCTGGACAATTCCTTCAAATGAATACTGGAGCAACTGCTCCTCAATGGACTAACACTATCGACGGTGGAACGTTCTAAATAATCAAACTTAAGGGGTGTATATACACCCCTCAAAGCTCACGCTATATAGCAAGTAAAAGGAGCGCCAAATGGCAAACGTAATCAAACCAAAACGTACCACATCTAGTGGTAACGTTCCTGGCACATCAGATATAACTAACGGAGAAATCGCTGTTAACCTGGCGGATAAGAAACTTTACGTTCGTGATACAGGTACGAATATATTAGAATTAACTACTAGAACAGTAAGTTCTTTAGATGATACTACAATATCTGGACCATCAAGTGGTCAGGTGCTAAAATACAATGGTAGCGTTTGGACAAATCAGGCGGACGAAGAAGGCGACGCAGTCGCAATGGCAATCGCATTAGGATAATATTATGGCAAATACATTTAAAAGAAGCTCAGCAGACGCAGTAGGTACAAGTGCTGAAGTACTATACACAGTACCTAGTTCAACTAGAGCGGTATTAATTGGAGGGCTGTTATCAAATACTTCTAGTTCTACATGCAATGCTACAGTAACGGTTACTGTTGGTTCGGATGTAATTAATTTAATTGGAGAAAACACTCCTATACCAGCAAACACAGCACTCTCTTTTATTGATGGTAAAATAGTTGTAATGACAACAGATGTAATCAAAGTAAAAGGGTCAGTAGCAGGTGCGTTAGACGCGCATCTTTCCTACATGGAGATAACCTAATGGCAGGGTATATTGGAGGTTCTGCTCCGGTAGCTATGGTTGCCGATTCGGTTAATGTTACTTCTATTGCAACAGACGCAGTAGATACTGATGAGATTAAAGCTAATGCGGTAACTGCTAGTGAGA
>Ga0208669_1001018_pt1 | contig 10540 bp, 6 predicted proteins | sample 21_taG_FD_184095 | JGI IMG/M metagenome (GOLD analysis project Ga0208669, IMG submission 184095) | Marine viral communities from the Subarctic Pacific Ocean - 21_ETSP_OMZ_AT15319 metaG (SPAdes) (version 2) | ecosystem: Environmental > Aquatic > Marine > Oceanic | place: Pacific Ocean | collected...
CCATCAGGAAACAACTCCAGAATCTAGAAATACTTTTTATAACACGTTTGAAGAGTCATCTATAACACCTGTGTTAAATACACAACCAGATGTTATTAAGAATTTTAATACTTTAAACTACGAAGGCAGCCAAACTAAGGTGGATATACATTTAACCGACAATGATTACTACAACTTATACGAAAAGAGAGGTTGGTATGTGGAAGACATACACACAGATTTGGAAGACGGAACATTAAATGAGTTTATAGAAAAAGAAGGTAAATGGTTTAATTATATAAAAGGATCGTGTAAGGAATTAGATACAGCTGCGTTTAATTTTCAAGGATTAGGAGTAACCAACGTTGTAACTGGAGAATGTTTACCTTGTGCAACCGCGCTTGTAGTGGGATGTACGGATCCAATAGCAACAAACTACGATCCAAACGCTACTATTGATGACGGTAGTTGTACGTATACTGCGGTGCCTGGTTGTACTGATCCTTTAGCAATAAACTACGATCCATCTGCTACTGTTGATGATGGTAGTTGTACTTATCCTCCTAGCGTAGGTTGTGATAATGCGTTACCAAACGCTCAGTTAGCAGACAATTGGAGTTCTACGGATCTTACAGCGTATACCCCTAATGGAAGTTGCTACAGCGGTATTCAATCAGGGAACGTTCTAATGGCGTCCGTTATCTTTCCTATGAGTGTCCCTAATTGGTGTCCCTCAACTGACACTTTGTGGTGGGAGCTTAGAGATGCTACAGGCGCTACGGTTCACGGAGGACCATCAACTTGGCAAGGTTGGGCTGGATCATGTGCTCCAAACTGTCACTTTAGTAATTCTACCGAGACCACTCAGACAAGTTTCCTTCTTGATAACGGAACATATACATTCCATCTTTACCACTTGGAATCTGGTTTAGCGCCACAGCCTTCTGTGAAAAATTACTCTACTAGTTATGATCCTTCAGCTATAGTAAAAAGTCATTGGTGCGAATCATACACAGTTGATTTAAGTGCTTGTCCGTAATATAAATATAAATATAAAATAAAATAAATGGCATTAGCAATATCGGGATGTACAAATCCAACAGCAACAAATTATAACCCACTTGCAACCATAGACGACGGAAGTTGTATTGGAGGTCTAACACCTGGCTGTTGCGATCCTACAGCAACAAATTTTGATCCACTTGCAACATGTGATGATGGTAGTTGCGAGTATACTGGTGGTGGTGGTGGTGGTGATTGGAACTGCAATGAGTGTACAACTCTTACTATGTGTGATGGTTGGAATGGTATTATGGGACACCTTCCGTTAATGAGCTACTCAAATACTCCAATACCACGGACAGATATAGGTCAAACATTCACAACAGTAGAAGAAGCGAGGATATGGTATTTTGATAATCCAACTATAAGTGCATCCACGACATATTTTACGTTTCTGAATCCAAACCCTTCAACAACCATGGTTACCCAAAGTTACAACGCCTCCACTTACTTTATTAATGGTGTTGATTGGACCGGTGGCGTTAGGGGAACTTTATTTTGGGTCTCTATGAATCTACATTACGCTACAAATGGACAGTTTGGATATCCTATGACGTATGATGCTAACGGAATACCTACAGCTGCATCCGGTCCGATGACCCCTCATTTTGGTGGTATGGGTGGTGCAGCGAACAATATAATTAATTGGTATATGAACGAGGGCTTTCAAGTATACCAAGGAATGACTTGGCTGGATTTTAAGGCCGAGATCGGGTCTTACGGACCTTTAGGTGGGCCTGGCTCTCTGCATGGAGGGCTTTGGAATTTGGAAATAGCTACGCAAGCTCTTTGTAGTGATAACCCACCTATGGGTTGTATACAAGCTCCTGCGGTTTTTACATGCGAAGAGGTAGTTGGTGGTGGTGGTAGCTTTGCAACAAAACAAGAGTGTATAGACGATGGTTGTGAGGTTCCCTCAGTTACTTATAATTGTCTAAATGGAGCTTGTATAGATCCAGGAACTGGTAATGGTCAGTATGCAACACTATCCGCATGCCAATCTAATTGCACAACTTCACCTCCACCCATTAATTGTAATCAAAATTATCATTTATTCGAAAGATGCAGCGATGGATTTTCGATGGCTTTTGGTAACTACGGTCCTTCAGGAAATGGTGGCACGACGTATCGTTTAAGTTGTGACGCTAGCTACGAGCATTTTGACTGGATAAACAATAACATCGGAACACTTTCTATAGGTGACGTGTTGTCGCTAGATGTAACTAGTGGAAATATAAGTGGTTCATCTCATTTCACCAACCAAGAAGCTTGTTATAAATATATGGGGATTGGAGCTGACCCGGGAAGTAATACAAAAATGATGTATCATAAACCAAGTATAAGTAATTTTGATTGGACGATACATCAAACTTGTGGAATTTGTTCAAATTTTCTATAAAGAATTTAAACAATAAACACCCAATATAAAACAAATAAAATATGAGTTATCATAATATAATTACTAGTACAAACGCAATTGTTAGCGCAACTCCTAAGACTAATTTAATTACAAGCGTAAATGTAGATGCTTCTAAAATGAAGACCGCGTCTACTAGTAGGTCTGTACGGGTTGTTGGTGATAGTAACGCTGTATTTAGTTTGCAAGTTTCTAGATCTTCAAATGGTCAATTTTATGATTTTTCGACAAATACTTTTTCTGCTACGTACGGTTCTCAGAGTAGATTAACAAATTTAAGTCCTGGAAGTACTAGTATTATTTTTCCAGCGGCATCAAGTGGAGATACTTATACTGTTTACGTTTGGCCAGAACCACACTTTAACACACAGTTAAGTTTTGGGAAAAATAAACTTAGATATGCGCGAGAAATAGAGCAAGCGGGGACTAACGCTGTGGTTACTTTCACGACAGACACCTCCATCTCCACTATTTCCGCTACATCTATGGGTGCTTCCTCTGGCTCTTCGATAAATAGTTATACGCAAAGTAACGCACCGACCGTTAATATAGTCGACACCCAGTTAACAGTTCCATCTAGTGCATCTGATTATGGTGTTAAAATATCAGATGGTTTCTTAATAAATGAAACTATCCTAAATAGTGGAACTTGGAATAGCAACGCTTTATACTGGCAAACCGGAAACTACGTAGCTAAAGGATCGGGTACAGACTCTACAGCTTTAATATTAGATAGCGTCGACGGTTTACATATCGGCATGCAAGTTGCTTACGTTGACAGTGTTTTTCAAGCTGCTTTAAGGGCTATAACAGCTATAGACACTAAAACAAAAACAGTAACTTTAGACGGGAACGAAACGTGGAGTGACGACCATGTTATTCTTTTTCGAGCTTATGGAGTAGATTTAATATCAAGCGCGATAAATATTAATTTAGTATTAGCCAATCCAAGGGTAAGATTAGGACAATTATCAACAACATTAAGAACAGATATAGGAAGTGGGCAGTCAACAGCAAACGTAAATGGAACGACGGGTATAGGTAAAGGGGCTGTAGCTAGATGTAAATTTATAGCAAACGAAACTAGCACTAGCGTTAGTTCTATATCTGTGGTCAGCGGAAGCACAACCGCAGGTACTATAACTGTAACTAATTCTGAATTTCAATCCGGTGGACATGTCGGCGATATAATATATATTGATAATTTTAGTAATTTAATTTATTTAACTGGAGATATATCTATTACTAAATATCCAACTGCTGACCAAACTATATATATAGATACGAGCAAATTTTTAACAGCAGGAGCAGCATCTTAAAAAATAAAATATGATAACATTACAATTTATAAACGATGTAGATAATGATTCTTTGCAGATAGGTGATATGATTTATTTTCAAACACCCACTCCTTTAGGTGGGTTTGATCAACAGCTTAATGCTCCTATTTTTGTAGGTCCAGTTGTAGATATATTTAACGCTGTTGGAGTTAGTATTTCTTCCCAAGACTGGAACCCACCAATGTTTAGTATGGAGGTTGATAATATTAATCCCGGCGGCACAATTCCTAGTGTTAATGATTTCATTATGTTTAACAAAGAATGTTCAATAAACATGTCTGGATTAGTTGGATATTTTGCAGAAGTAAAGATTAAAAATAACTCAAGAGAGAAAGCAGAGATATTTTGTTTGTCTTCTGAAATAACCCAAAGTAGTAAATAAGTGGCAAAAAGTGTAACTATATAGTTACTAATTAAATTAAATATGGAAAAAAATGAGTTACAAAAAATATGGGAATTACCAAGTAAGTTACCATATAGAGAGAGAGTTGAAGAAATACAAAGGATGTTTACTAACGATAACAAAAATTTAGGAGTTGAAATGAGAGACGGTGGGGAGAAGGTTTTATACCCAAACACGTCTAAGTACAACCATTATTTTTCAGATGGATTATATGTTAGAGAAATGTTTATTCAAGGTGGTTACTTTGGATTTACAGCCATACACAACTTAGCAAACCCTTTATTTGTTATGAAGGGTGTTATGTGGTGTACTACAGAGCATGGCGTACAAAAACTAGTAGCACCAACTTTTGTTTTAACCGAAGCAGGCACTAAAAGAATATGTTGGTTTCCAGAAGATAGTGTTGTTGTTACAGTGCACCCAAATCCAGATGGAACAACTGATATAGATAAGATTGAAAAACAAACAGCATCATGTACTTGGGATCAATACGGAGAAGATAAAGAAAATGGTGGGTGGGAGTTATTTGAACATAAAGAATATCATAAAAAATTGAACATGAATAAGACAAACAAGGGATTAATTAAAAATAAAAAACTATGAGTTATTGGATGGCGGGGGCATTGGTCGTTACTGCTGTTGTTAAGGTAGCGTCAACATCCGGAGATAGAAAAAGAAAAAGATCTGAAGAGAAGAAGTTCGATGAAATGCGGGAAGAATATGAAAAGAGTGAATTTCAGGCTATAGATAGAGATGCCTTAAGAAGAGAAAATGTTTTTGAGGGACAGGAAAATATTATGGAAGAGATGCAGGTTGATACCCAAGCTGCTGATTACTCTAAAGAACAATTCCAACAACAACAAGCTAACATAATGCAGGGATTAAGAGGGGTGGCTGGTACTTCTGGCGCCGCTGGATTAGCACAGGCATTAAGTGGACAAGCTTCTAAACAAGCTCAACAATCCCAAATAACTATAGGGCAACAATTACAACAAAATAGAAGACTGAAATTACAAGAAGAAGCTAGAATGAAACAACAATTACTTATAGAAGAATCTAGATTAAGTCAAGAAGATAGAGCAGTACAAATAGCTAACTTAGAAGGTGCTAGACAGTTCGAAATAGATAAGATGACCAACATGATGGGGATGAGCGGTTCAAAGATAGCGAGTATAAACCAAAACATAGCCCAAAAAGAACAAAATATTGATGAAATTGGATCTGCTGTTGGCCAAGCCGGAAGTTCTATGGGTGGAACTGCAAACACTACAAATACTGATCCTCAACAGCAGTATCAAGGCGAATTTGAGCAGGCGCAGTATACTTATGATCCCAATAGGACTAATTAGAATAAATCTAAAAAAAATATAAATTATGGCAGCAAACGAAGCAATGATACGAGCAGTAGAACAAAGATATACTCCTGTTAAAACAGATTACTCTCCGTGGATAAAAGGGTTAGATAATATATCTAGAGTTTTAGTGGAAAAGAGAAAGCAAAAAGAAAAAAAACAAACGCTTGGATATAAAGCTGTAGACGAAAACTTTAAAAAAAGAAAAACTAGTCCGTATACTAACCATATAAAAAACACATTATATGAAATGGTTAGAAATGGAGAAGATCCAACTCCTTATATCCAACAAATGAACGCAGATTTAGATGATTATATAGAATTACAGGAATTAGGAGGATTCACAGATAACTGGTCTAGCGGTAGTGATCCTCTTTTAGAAAATTATATGAGTAGTTTAGGAGATAAAGATTTTGAAAATACTGTAAAGATAAATAAATTCGGTCAAGAAGTTGAATTAGATATAGATACTTTGTTGCAAGATGGTAGATTTAAAATTTTAAATATTGATGGTACGGGATATGTAACTCCTGGAGAAATTCTAGCGTTAGCAAAGGCTGCTCCAAGAACAACAGACGCATCAGAAATAAGAGATATCCATGATAAATTTAAATTATCTGTAGTAAATGAAACGTCATCAAGTTCCGATAATAACTTTGAAACTAGAAAGGAGATAGCGTTAGGTGAAATTACTAATTTATTTAAAGTGGGATCTAGAAATAGTAAGGATGAACTTGAAATTACCTCTAACAGAATTAAAACAGCCGCGATGCTTGATCAGGAATATAGGATAAGAAATGAAAATGGAGAAGGATCACAAGAAGTAAACTTTGTAGATTACTATTTAACAAAAACAGATTCAGATGGGACTCCTTTAATACCATTAGAATTAGCAGAGCAATACGGTGAATACCAGAGGTTGTATTTAACAGAAACAGATGGTAAAGTTAAGGAAGAAATGAAAAAGAAATTTGCTGCTTCTATAATGGAAGAAGACGACAATATTGAAGAAGACTTTAAACAGTTTTTTGAGATGATGTTAGATAGATATCAATCCTCCACCAAAAAGAAAGTAGATTAAATATGAGTAGAAAAGTATTCTCATCACCATTAAGACATGAGGGATCTCCTCCGAACCTAACAAAAGGACCGGAGCATGACGAGTGGCATAATAACTATTCTACTATAGAGGATTCTCCAGAGTATGTAGAAACTGATCTTGAAAAAATTACAAAACAAGCGAGCGACGTAAGGACAACGGAAAAACAAACTGTAGATAAAAAAACTGAAGATGAATATAAATATGGGTTTGAAATTCCTGACGCTAGTAAACTAGAAGGGGCTTCTGAATACTTAGAAAAAATAAAAAAAGAGAAAGAGGAGAAGGAGAAAAAAGACGAGGAAGAACTATTAGAGTTAAAGAAAAAATATGGAGTATTAGGCGATGGTAGTGGAGGTCTTTCAACATACAGAAAACATGATAAATTACAGATTGAGAAATTAAAGAAAATAAAAGATTTTGAAGAAAGCGGTGTTTTAGAGTTTGATGATTTTCACAATATTTTATTGGGACCAGATGGATTAGGAGCAAGAATGCAAGACTCGCCATTCGGATGGATAGCAACGGAAGAACGTGATTTTGCCGATTTAGAAAGCTATGTTGCAGAGAGTTTAACTAAAATACACAAAGGAAAAGTTATAGATGGACATACTTTTACGTTCAGTAGTGGTAAAAGTGGATTCTTAGGTCTTGACTTTGGAGATTACCTACATATTCATAAAATAAATAAAAATGGAAAACAAGTAGGAGAAAAACTTACAATACCCTTGCAAAAAACCGGTGGTTTAACAGCAGAAACTCAGCATAAACAATATATTGAGTTTATGTATCCAGATTACGATAAAGACATAAGAAAAGAAGATGTAGTTAACACATGGGTGGATATTGCTGAAAAGTACATGGGGGAGAACGACTATTGGAAAAAACTATACACCGGTGACGACGCGGAAACTTACAATGAGTTTATAGAAAGAGCTACGCCAAAGCAATATATGGTTGAAGACCCAGCGTCAGGACGTATGGTTCTCGGGTCTCCTGATGGAAGCGCTATGCAAGCGGGTAATATAGTTTACCGTTCTACTGCGCAAAAAGGTAACAGATACCAAAAACTTGGATTTCCAGGATTGGAGCCCGAAACCCAAAAAGAATTAAGGTTACAATATAATTTAATGGTAGAAATTTCTAAACGTACGAATATCGCTGAAGAAATATTTACAAATATCGTTGGAGGTGGGATGACGTTAGAGGAAAAACCCGTCGGAGAAGATGAAATTATTGAAAAAGCGGAGGCTCAAATAAGAAAAGATTACCAGACTCTTAATGAGAGTGAGCAAGTAGCTTTTACGTCAGAAGAAGATTATATTAATTGGAGAAAAATAGCGTGGGGACCAAATGGAAAACCAGGCGGAGGTGATGATATTGAGGGAATAGAAATACCTGGTTTTAAAAGTACTTTAGAGTATATAAATAAAGAAAACGAAGAAGCTATAGCTAATATAACTGCTTTATTGCAAGTTGATCAAACTGTGGAACTTGCAAAATGGGAGTCTGAATTAGAAGAAGAAACAGAAAAAATTATAGCAGAAAACGATGAAGAAATAAGAGGTGTAATAAACTATGAATTTGGATCTGATATTGATTTGATAGAAGCTGATTACGTAGCTTTAAATACTAGATGGGGTAACCAAGAAGCTGGAATGGAACCTTCGAAAGAAGTTAACGATATGTTCCAAGCGCGTTTTAATGAGAATTACAATACTATTTTACAAGAGGTAAGAGAAGATAAATTTAGAGGTGATGATCCAGAAATTAGAGAAGAAGCTATTAAAAGAGCTCAAGAGCAAATGCAAGGAGTTAAGAATTTCGAATTAGAAGCCCTAGCAGACAAACATAAATCTAAACTAGATGAAATACAGTCTAGACAAAAAGATCTTGAAGATTCCTTTTTAACCGATTTAAACACAAAATACCAAGAGGCGTGGGATTTATATTGGAATGGAGATGAAGAAAAAGGAGTGGTAGGTGTTAGCCAACGTTATTTTGATAAATACGCGGAAACATCTGACCATTACGACGAGTTAATAGACGACGATGTTTTTGATAAGCTTGGTGATAAGTTACACGATATGAAGTTCCATAATTTAGGGACGTCATACAAAACAAAAAAAGTAATGCTTGGCCAGGTATGGAATGACTACAAGTTAACTTTACCAGAAGGTTTATCAGAAGGAGAAATAGAAAACTATAAACAAGAGTTTATGTTTCGCGTTGCTAGTAAAATTAATTTTGGAAAAAACGGCCTTAGTAAAACTGCTATTATAACAGAAGCTACAAATATTAAAAAAGAATTAGAGGCAAAAGACAAACTAACCGGAGACGAAAAAGATTTACTTAGAATTGCAGAAGATATTTTAGATAAACCACAAAACTTTAGTAAATGGGGTGTTGTAAACTTTTGGGAGGGATTAACAAGTAAAAGAGCTGAGTACTGGATACCTATAGCAGGTAGCATGATAGATGGATATAGACAAAGTGAGATTAGAGATATTATAGAAATGCAACAAGCGGGAGAAGAGTTGAGCCCAACACAAGAATCTATATTAATGCTTTATCAAGGCCAACAACAAATAGAACAAAGTTTAGCAGATAAATCTACTGGATATACCGTGGGATCAGGAACTATAGATACACTTAAGTTCATGGCTGAAATGATGTTAACAAGAGGTATTGGTAGAGGAGTAGGTACAGCTTCTAAATGGGTTATAGGAGTTGATAAACTATCTGATTCCTTAAGAATAACAAACAACAGTTTAAGAGGATACACAGCGGCTCAAAGATCCGCAGCGGGTTATAGCCAGTTTAAATACGGTTCAATGGTAGTTGGAGAAAAAGCTATTAAAACGTGGGAGATGATGTGGAACACCTTAGGTATGACCGTTACTGGTGGTAGTGGTCAAATATATTCAAATTACCAAATGAGGATGACTCCAGAATTAGCATATGCAATATCTGACGCTGGTGAAGGTTTGGATTTTGAGGTTAAAAAACTTGGTTATTGGGATCCTGCAACAAAGACTTTCTCTCCTGATGCTGATCCTATTGAAACTGGACTTAAAGCTTTTGGTACTACATACACTGAGTTTATAACAGAAAAAGCTGGGTATTTATTACCCGTTGCTGGTAAATTTTTAAAAGACAAAGCGTTATTTAGGCAAGTAGTACTTAGTAAATATTTAAAAAAGATAAGATTTAATCCAGCAACACAAGATATGTTAGCTACAATAAAACAGGCCGGTGGTTACAACGGTATGTTAGCAGAGGTTTTTGAAGAAATTCTAGCGCAACCTATTCAAAACTGGATAGATGGTAACAATCTTACTGAAGGTATGGATTGGGAAACTTTTTATAAACCAGTAATTATACAAACAGGTATATTCCAAGTTGCGTTTATGGGAGGGAACAAGGTATACAAAATGGCTAAGGGTATTAAAGACCCTGTTTACCACGCTGGCGGAGTGCCCCACGCTAACGAAGAAAACATGATAGCTCATATTAGACACGTGATGGGTGAAAATGATGGTGTTTTACCAAAAGATTTTGAAATAAGAATAGATAACGATTACAGTACTTTTCGTCAAGTAGAAAACCTATTAAAAAATACACGTAATTCTAATATAGAAATCACTTCTGGAAACTTAGAAATAGAGGTTACTGATGGAGGTACAGCGTTAGAAATAGAAGCAACAAACGATCTTGGAACCGAGAAGGTTAAAGAGGTTGAAGAGATGAATAGTGAGATAGACAAGTTAAAAGAAGAACAAAAACAACTGGAAGAGGAAATTGATATTCTTAACAAGTTTGGAACAGCTACAGAAGTAGATGCAACAGAACAACAACAATATGATGCAGACACTTATGTAATGCCTG
>Ga0208669_1001028_pt1 | contig 10498 bp, 17 predicted proteins | sample 21_taG_FD_184095 | JGI IMG/M metagenome (GOLD analysis project Ga0208669, IMG submission 184095) | Marine viral communities from the Subarctic Pacific Ocean - 21_ETSP_OMZ_AT15319 metaG (SPAdes) (version 2) | ecosystem: Environmental > Aquatic > Marine > Oceanic | place: Pacific Ocean | collected...
ATTCATCTAGAAACTCGACCGCTAATCTTCCATTTCCAGTATTTAATAAATCATATAGTAGTATTTCTTGATCTACAAATGTATCAATCTCTTGCTGATTTCTGGTTAAGGCGGTTAAGCCAGTTTGTTCAACTATATCACCAATAGAATCAGCAAGTATTGCAGTAGTAAATAAACTACTAGTCAGTAGTATCTTTTTGGTTAATGGTAACAGTCGCATTTTCTGAATCTATATCAATATTTATCACACCTGAACAAGAGTTAACTCCTGAAGGACAAGTACCTGATTTTTGAATTATATCAATATCAGCATCATCACCATCCCACTTAACTGTAAGTAGTTGGTCTTCGTCCATTTGAGTAACGTCTATATCTGCATCATCGCCTTCAAAGTCCCAAATCATAGATTGGTTATCTTCTTTCTGAATTGTCCAAATATTGTTACCGTCACCGGTTAGTTCCATCTCCCACTTGACATTATCATAATCAATGTCTGTGTTAAATACGTTAGTACCACCAATGAGTGTTAAATCATAATTTAAGCTTTCTGCTGTTGCAGCTCCACCTAAATCAAAATCCCATGTGTTTGAATCACCCGTTACAGTTAAATCTAAGTCTAGACTGTCTGCCGATCCTGTTGCACCAGCAACCCAATCGAATATGTTACTACTTCCTGTAAAGGCCATATCTATAGCAGAACTATCTAAAGTAATTGGTCCAAATAGTTGGTTACTATTACCAATTTGATCTAGATTAAAAGTTATAGCTGAACCTGTAATTAACATATCACTAGCTACTATCCCACTTCCAATGGTTCCACCAAATTTGTTACCATAACCGACTTGATCAATGGTAAGTGTTAAAGTGTCACCAGCTTGTTGAATAAATATTTCATTATCTGTTGATGTTTGCGCTTTTACCGTGCCTGAAAGAAAGGAAGCTATTATTAACCACCCAACTATTAACAGACCTGTATCATTTGCCCTTTTCTTCACTATCTTCTCCCGGTCTTTGAATCTTCCAAAAACCCCTTGCGTCGCCTTGTTCTATGAGAGCGACCACTGCAGCCTCTATTGCTGCCCGGGTTGCAAAAGTAACGCTTTCGTTCTTTGCAACACCATCTTCATACTCTACAAGTTCTGTGTCCATATCCACAAATTTGAATACGTCAAAACCTGTTCCATATGAAAGAATTGTTTTCTTTGCCTGTACATTTAATAAAACCTCTCCAGTTAATGTACTGACTCCTCTTAAACTTACTGTTACAACATCTCGTCTATACTTAGTAGTCCTACCAATCCCGAGATATCTTGCACCTCGTCCACCAGACTCTATATTTGTGTCATAACCTATTATACCACCCTCTATTATTATACCTGCAAATAGAAGTGGTTGAATTCCTTTGTCTTCGTCGTGTTCTTCACGAGTACTTCTTATAATTTGTCTTTCTCTTACGAGATTGTCTATGCCTACTCTTTCTACCACCCTAAACCAAGTATTACCACCAGCAGTCTTTAACGCATCAATTAACATTTCTGATCCACCTTGTGTAACTGCAGTACTAAAACTCGCTATATTATCTTTACTTTTTCTTTGTCCTGTTAAATCCACGAACTTGTAAACCGCCACTACTATCTTGTCTTGTGCAGGTGGTATCTTTTGTAGTTGCACATGGGTAGGAAGTTTTATTTCTACAGCATCTTCTCTACATTCCGAAATCGCAGCCAAAGCTGCAGTACACGAATCATCGTACATAGGTACGCTTGCACACCCTGTAAGAAAGAGTACTAGCAATAAAGCCAGTAGTTTCATTAGAAACCTCCAGTACCCACAGGAATGGTAATTGTTGTTGTACTTCCTTCCGAATCTGTGATTGTCATTATTATAACATCTTCACATATACCATCTGCATCACATTGATTAGATCTTTGATACGTTATATCATTACCTTCAAGTGAAAAACTACCCATCATAGAAGATTCTTCATTTCCAAACATATTATCCACTAACTGTTTCGATAGTTGTGCATATATTCTACTTTCGAGGTTACGGATAAATTTTGCGAGAGTTGTATTCTCTGCTTCACGTTCAGCAGCTTTAAGTGCAGATTCTATATCATCTTGTATTTCGTCTCGTCTGGACTTTTCTTGGTTTTCTACAGTTAGGTAATGAGCAGAAGTACCTATCCCACTAAAGGACGGGTTCTTAAAACCGTGTACTATCTCGTCTGCTTGAATCGGAAATGCGATCAATAAGATCCATAAGCTATTTATCCTTCTTCTTTTCATTTTCTTTCATCTGTAAAACTGTGTTTACCTTTTGCTGTAAACGAATCATATCGTTATCGAGCATTCTTACTTGATCAATAAGTTTTATAAGCGTAATATGCATATCCTTTATAGCGGGGTTGATCACGCTGGTAATAGTTGTCCATACGAAATAAACAAAATAACCTAATCCAACCATAGCAACAATAGGAAACCCATATTGCTGTATTGCACTAATCACGCCTTGCATCAAGTGTTCCTGTTTCTATAAAATTCTCTGCTCTGGCTAATCTTTCTAAATCTGGGGTAAGCTCTAGTGCTGCGCTGACACTTGTGTCTAGCTTTATCATATCATTATTCATTGTCTTAACTCTAGTAATTAAACTATTACAGAAACCTTCGAGGGTTTTTACCTGTCCTACTACCCCGCCCATAAGTTGTTTCATTATTATAAAAACAAAAACGCCAGCCGCAAGGGCTACCGCTATCGGGGCTCCTACCTCTCCTATCAGAGCGAAGACTTCCACGCTACGTCTCCTTAAGTAGTTTCTTCAATAATTGACCGTAGTTACCTTGTCCAAAAGGCACACCAGAGTTATCTTGAATATTAACCTGAGTTTTCATAGTTCCTGCTTTAGCTTTCTCAAGTTCTGTTTGAGCTTTCATCTCTTCCATTCGCATCTTATGAGCTAGTGCTAGTAAATCTGCCATGTCTTTGTTTGTATAAATCTCTGTCTCATCAGCTTCCTCTAGTTTCTTTTCTATCAATAAGTCTAAGGTTTCTGATAATTTAAAACGATTTCTGTATCCAGTATCTAAATAAACGGTGTCGATGTATTGTTTTATTTCTCGTTTATTTAAGGCTTCACTAACAGTATCTTCTGTGATGGCGAGCGCATGCGCTGCAGCAGGAATACTTCCGTGTTGCAGATAACTGTTTGCGATCTCTAGTCCTTCGGGACTCATTTTTGTTACGATTTTATTACTCATGGGATTATTATATCAAAATCAGAGGTAGTTGTCAAGATATATTTTTTGGTAGGTTTTTGAAAAATTTTTTCAAATAGTGTCATTATGACGGATTCGAACGAGTCTTTTTAGTTTCACCAAAATTCCCAAGTAGCGCGTGTTGGGGTGTCCAGTTTTTCTGGACAAGGGCGGTCTGACAACCGCCCCATGCACATTTTTATTCTCATGTCAAGAAAAATATTTTTTGGTTTGCGCAACTGTCGGAAATTTTTGGGTAGATTTAAATTATTTTATATCGAGGAATAATAACAGCCGTTGAAAGCCCTTATATATAAAGGCTTCAGGCTAGCCATATTATTTATATATAAACAGCCGAATAAATATCTTTCTTTTGAGAAACTCTGTAATATGGATATATAGAGCTTTGATTGTTTGACAGCTCTCAAAAAATAAAACAACAAAGCAGACGCAAAATCCCGAGAGCAGAGCAAGAGAGGCTGACTGGTAAAAAGAAAAACATGGCAACGCTATCATGCCAAAGGTTGATAGCAAAATAATATAGGGGATTTATCATGACTGATAAAACTGCTAAACCCAAACGCAAAACGAAAGAGGATTATGTTCGAGAGATCATAGCTCTTTCAGATGCTAAAGGGGTAGAATGGAATCGCAATAATCTTAAAGATAAATGCACGATTCCTAATCTGCAAAACATCATTGCTTTATTGCAATGAATCGGTGAGGGGGGTTGCCGAATCAACCCCCCATTTTTTAACATGGGGATTTTATTATGAATAAAAATCGTTATGCTACCAAAGCTCGATTGATGCGAAAGCATAAGAATCGAGCAAAGGCACAAACAATCTCAAACATTGAGCAACGCAAATTGAAACAGGTCAACGCTAATCTAAAGATTAGATATGTTGGTTTGGTTTTGGTGCAAGGCTCATCGGGATTGGCATTGATGGGTTATCCGATAATGACATACTGGGTTGCACTTTGGCTCGGGTTGTTATGCTACCAGATAACAGCGATTAACTTCTTCAAAGAAGATAATCGCATATTCAAATTGACTAAGATTAAATATCAAAACAATCTCGGCTCATCTTTGGATACTGTTAATGCGCTCAAGGTAAAGAAGAATAGAGAAATGGTTTATATCATTGGGAATACAATCGGATTGATTCTCATTGGTGCGAACATTCTATTCACTTAATGGTTAGGGGGTTGCCATATCAACCCCCATTTTTTAAAGAGGTATTTATCATGGCATTACATGAAATCTTAATACTAATAATTGCAACACTCGGCACTTTTTTAATTCCTACTGGGTGCGAGATCATCTCGTTTTCAAGACGGGTTAACAGCACAATCGGACATGGGGTGATCTGTATCATCTATGGCACGATATGCGGAATCGTTGCAATAGCGGGTTGGATTAATATTTTATTTTATTAATCAATCGGGGTGAGGCGGTTGCCCTTTATCAACCGCCAATTTTATGGGGATAATTATGTTATCAACTGTATATACTCATGGATTCAATAGACATGAGGTTAATGACTTACTATTGAAAATGGCAAATCTGCAAGATGCGATTGCCAAAGATCGAGGGGGTGAAATCGAACGAGCAAAATTGCACTATGCGATTGAGCGATTCTGCGCCAAAGATCATATGCAACCCGATATGAAAAATATCGGGCAACTATACCCAATCTATAAAGACATGGCTTCAACCCTAAAGCCAACATGGACATTTTGGGAAACGCATAAGGGGGTGATGAAATGAGCCCTCGAGGAAAAGAGAGATTTATTGCATTGGTATTAGATACCGAAACGCATTTTAAATCGCTCTATAATAAACTGATATATCACATTGGTTGGACAAGGGGGGACATTCGATCCCCCGAATCCCCCAGAATATATCGGGAATTCTATGTTAAGGAATTTTTGCCCTTAGAATTTTGGCAACATTCTTATCTGGATAAAGGCGGATCAAGGCGGTTTTGGAAAAATGACTCTCGGGCAACTAGGGTGCAAGAGAGAGCTTTTGAAAATCCCGAGCTTGTGAAATCATGGCACGAAATACGAGAACAATTTTTATTTGATGCTAGCGTATCAGATGGAATCGGCTCGTATAATTGGGGTTTCGATTCATCTGCAATCGACATCACGAACAGGCGAATATTTCACAATTCGTTATTATCTACTGTTCGCACCCCGAAATTCTGCTTAATGGATTATGCTTTTAATATGATAATCAATCGGGACTTTTTTCGATTCATTGATAGATGCCCAGATCATATCAAAAAGCGATTAACATCGAAATCTGGAAAATCAATCGGCTACAATGTTGAAACCATGATTCGATACATTAAACATGATTTTGACTGGGATGAGCCTCATACAGCACTATATGATTCAATGGGTGAATTTGATATAGGTTGTGAAATTGATCTAAGAAATCATTACACGATTTTCAAAGATGAATTTCTGGATTCGCCTCGCTCGGTTTCTTTTGCCGATATTAAAAATCAGACAACATCAACTGATAAAATGAAGAATCGGAAGAAAAGAAAACTAATCCTATAAATCCCCATAGGTTGAGGATTGGTTGCCCTCAATAATCTAGCAACCCCAATTCATAAAAATAATTATCAGGTTGCAACGGAATTACACCAACACAAAAGCAATAATGCTTTTGGTAATAGAAGGCTTGATAATTTTTCTACCGCCCGCCTCACTCGAGGTCGGGCGGTTTTTTTTTGGCTTTTTTTCTAAATGAGAATGATTCTCATTCTCATCGCGCCGAAATGAGAATGATTCTCATTATCATTTGCGCTCTGCGCCAAAGTGCAAAAGTCCAGTAATGAAATTAGTTTTCCCTGCGCCAAAGTGTAAAAGTCCAGTAACTAAACTCAGTACGAAAATCCAATAGTGCGCGTCAGCGCCAAAGTGTAAAAGTCCAGTAATTAAATTAAATCGCGTAGGCGCCGAAAAGTTATCCACAGGTTATCCACAGGTTATACACAACAGCGCCGACCCAGGCGCCGACTTATCCACAGGTTATCCACAGGTTATCCACAGGCCAGGGGCGACTTATCCACAGGTTATCCACAGGTTATCCACAAAAAACGTCAAAAAAGCATACACGAAAAAAACTTGCGCGTCAAGCTTTTTTTCAATTATTTTTCAATTATTTTTTCCTTTATAAATCAATCACTTACAGAATGGTTTCACGTGAAACATACCTATTTTTGACTTTTTTGAAAAAAACCTTTATAATAAATTATAAACCAAACAGGAGAAAAAAATGATTCAACCAAAAATATCAACAGAGAATTTCATCGCGGTCTTAGGCATTTGCCTGATTCAAGGCGCTTTGATTCCCTCTCATTTTACTGGCGAATTTCCGCCACTTTCACTTCCAAGCCTTGTATTCCTCGGTCTTTGTTGCTACATGTATAAAGCAATCGTAGACGGTGACTGGGTTTACATGCTTTCTAACGGTATTGGAATTTCACTTAATGGGCTAATGATAGCCCGCATAATCATTGGAGCTTAATATGAACTATCTTTATCTTTGCATCATTCACATGCCACAAGGCGATATCATGAAAATCGGCGTTGGTCAGCACCCTGACCGCCGTCGGTCCGAAATGGAGCGTCAGAGCGGATTCCCTGTCACACTCTATAAAAAATGGGCTATGGACGGCTTCATAGGTCACGCGCTAAAAAACTACATGGTAGAAAATCAGGCACATGCCTACCTTGAAAAGGTTCAATTTCCAATGTGGGAGCATGCTCCCAACATGGGCGGTAAGACTGAATGTTTTGACTGCTCCCTAGCCAAAGCATTGGGAGCAATCGCAAATGCCATTAGATGGACGCCTACGCACTCCAGACCCATTAAAAAGGGCTATGTCATCACACATAAGGGCTTTATCAAAAATAAAGCATACATCAACAAATACGACTAGGAGCAAAGATGAGAATGGTTCGCAAATGCGAATCATTCTCATTTGGCGCGCCGACGCGCCGTGCGGGCACGCATCCCTCGTTACTAATTATACCGTATACACTAGGCAATGTCAACAATTATTTTCAACTTTTTTGAAAAACTTATCCACAGGTTATCCACAGGATATCCACAGAGTTATCCACAAGCCGGCTGCGCCAGTGTGAAAGTGAAGTTGTGAAACTATTTTTAAAAAGCCGGCTGGCTAGCCGAGTGTGAAAATGAAGTAGTCTTCCTAAATGGCGCCGATTATACCACAAAATTTCAGCCATGTCAAGAACTTTTTTTAAATAAAAAAAGCCCCGCTAAATCAATGACTTAGCGGGGTTTCTTAGCCTAGCTTACGAGGTCTTTGACCCAAGCGATTGTTTCGAGGTTAGCGCGAGAAAGGCTGTCAAGCTCTTTAGGCGCTTTGCCTGTTTTTTCCGCAATTTCAGCGATAAGGACTTTCTTGGAAAGGCGTGGTTTTTTTGCAACAGTTTTTTCAGACATGGCGTTCTCCGTTTTTCTAGTTTGGGCTTATTCCCTTACTTTCTATACTATGTATTTTACAGACATTTTCTTCAGCTGTCAAGAAGAAACTTAAGTTTTTTTGAAAAAAGTTATCCACAGCTTATGCACAGGCGCCGACCGAGGTTCTTCCATCTCCCTAATATTATACCACGGATATATGTGGCTGTCAAGGGAAAACTTGAGCGGGGCAACATTTATTTTCAGAAATCAAAACCTATTCTAAAAATATTGGTTTTTTGACAAATCTTTCGGCTAATAAGGTAAATTTTAATGAATCTTTACGCATTTTAGGTGATTTTGGACAAATTTAAATCAATAACTTACGAACGCCCCGTCCAAACCCTTATAGCCATTGACCTGCGCAACCTCTATGGTGCAGGCGCGCGCATGGTGGCTGCGCCGGCCTGCGCCAGTGGCTAAGCTAAGTAGTATTTAAATGATAGCCTGCGCGCCGAACACAGTTAGAAAACGAAGTATAAAAACTAGCCGTGCACCGAACTCGCCGGCCGGCTAGCCTTTGCGGGTATTTCGCGCGCTATTTAGAGAAGGCGAGAGCTTTGGCGGGGTTTTGCGCAATTTCTTGCGTTTTTCGTGGATTTGCCACGAAGATGGAGTGGTTACGCGAGCGGCCCCCGAGAATTCGTTGGCGTTAACTTTATGAAGCTAAGCGATAGATTGATATTGACACTTTGTAATCAGCTCTGTATAATATATATTATAGGAAATCGAATAATAAGCAAGCAATTATACAGGGGGTGCGACATGAGTTATACCGATATTGAAAACGAAATGCTAGAAGTATATGCCAGAGCTAGATTAGATGGCATGAGCAGAATTCAGGCAACTATGTTCTTATTTGAACTTGGCTACAAACCAACGCATAACACTATTGAAGCGATTAAAAAACACGACAAACACATATTCGCCTTCAGTCACTAAAAAATATGAGGCTTGGCAAAAGAAAACCCTTGACAAGCCTCATAAAACTCAGTATAATATATGTATGAAATGGGGAAATAAGACGCTTGAGACAAAGCAGGGAACCCAGCCCACCGATACTATGCAGGTGGGTAATATAAAGAGCATAGCGTATGGCAAAACGAATCGAGCCCGTGATTATACCCGTAAATACAGCGTTAATATTTCGGAGTGCTTAGGTAGAAGAGCCCTTTAATATGGACTACCCGTGTCGTAACGCACGCAAAGTTACACTCCCGCTAGAGAGGCACAGGATACTAGCCTGCGTTAAAAGTCCTACCACCCCGCAGTCGACAAAAGGTGGTAGGCATCTAACTTAGGAGAGCGAAATGCAAGAACCAAACTGGTGGCTAATAATAACTTTACTAGCGTTTTTAGTAGGTGGATTACACTCGGTATTTGGTTGGTGGTTTTTAGCTATAATCCCAGTAGCAATATTAGTTCAGTGGATAAGCGAAAAAATTAATTGAAGCAAAACTTAAAATAAATCTTGACAAGCAGTAAGAAAGTTAGTATAATATGTATATAGAAATTAATAATTAACCCGCAATATAGGAGAGCGAAATGGTAGATAAAGCCAAAGCAAAAAACTACACAGAAGAAATGGTAGCAGATATGCATGAACTCTACACAGCTACTCCCACTCGCGAAACAGTCGAACTTCTTGCTGAAAAACTTGGCAAAAGCGTAAGGTCTGTAATCGCTAAACTCTCAAGAGAAGGCATTTATGTTTCTCAGCCAAGAGTGACTAAAAGTGGTGAGCCAGTTGTTCGTAAATCAGAACTTGTTGCTCAGATTGAAGACCACTTCGGAATAGAAGTTCCAACTTTAGTCAAAGCATCAAAAGCAGATTTGCAAGAGCTTATTGATAACATCAGCTAAGTGACTGTGTAAGCGAGGGTGAAATGATATATCCCTCGCAACAACCCACCAAGCAACATCTTTGGGTAAGTAGTAAAACTAAGTAGTAAAACTAGCATAAATTATTTACAACTTATCCAAAAATATTTCTTGACATGGCGTTGAAAATTCGATATAATATTTATATTGAATGAGAAAAAAGGAGCGGGTGGCAACCGCTAAGAGAAAAAATAAATGGTTGAGCTATGATCCGCAAGGGGAGCCAACAAATAATCTCGAAGGAAGCCACCTTAACTCCTAACCAAGTGGGACTTGTAGCAAATAGACAAGTATGATATATGCAGAGGAGAGCACCACAAGAACTCCCTACGAAGCGAAGTAGGAAACGAGGACTGACATCAGGTGGTTAGGGCGGTATATCCCTCACTCGCACAGAGGATAAAGTGCAATTCGGGCGAGACTCAGATGCGCTGCGAATGTTAAAACAAACTTAACAGAAAAGTATAAGAATGAGCGGCGTATGGGAGCCGAAGTTGAAATAGAGAAGGAAGCGCGTAAGTATTGACCTTTGATGCATATACACCCAACCTTTTACGAAATTGGATATAAATTACAACAGCGTAAAAGAAGGGCTACAAGGGGAGGCAGACCCTACCAAGCCAAGATGGAAAAGCTGTTAGTCGAGGGGAAGCATAGATTTTCCTCCGCCCTTAAAAACCCATAGTTTTTAGCCCTGTTAGATTCGTCTCGCAGGGTTTTTTTATGGCACATCTTAAAATATTTCTTGACAAGACACTACTTTTTCTGTATAATATTCATATAGAAAATCAAAAATTAAGCATATTTTTAATGGGAGAAGGCGTATGGACTTAACAATTTTACAGAAAACTGA
>Ga0208669_1001031_pt1 | contig 10487 bp, 2 predicted proteins | sample 21_taG_FD_184095 | JGI IMG/M metagenome (GOLD analysis project Ga0208669, IMG submission 184095) | Marine viral communities from the Subarctic Pacific Ocean - 21_ETSP_OMZ_AT15319 metaG (SPAdes) (version 2) | ecosystem: Environmental > Aquatic > Marine > Oceanic | place: Pacific Ocean | collected...
CTTTGAAATCCTCTTTTGTCAGTCATAGTGGCAGCTGCTAGTTCAGCTCTTTCACCACCATAACTTCTATCTGCCATATTTACCCTGTATCTCTCTGGGACTCTCATGTTGTATTTAGCAACAGCTATATCAAACATTGGTCCAAACTTATTTCCTAAAATAGGGTAATATTCAAAATCTGTATGAGGAGACTCAAAGTCAAGATCATACTTACCATCAGGTCTAAGTTTCTGCCCCATCAACTCTCTATAAGCGTCTAGTCCTTTTCCTTTTAAATTATTTTTTTCAAAAAAGTTTTTAGATTCAGCAGCTATTTCCTTTGGATTATTAACTCTACCGCCTTCCATAGGTAGTTCGAAGTCTCTAGACGACCAAGTGTCTGGGCCGGTTTGGCCAAGCTTTAACCTTTCTTTTTGAAGTATAACGCTAGCTTCTTTATCAACAACCGCGTCTAACTCAGAGAATAACTCAACTACGCTCTTACCTTTCTTAACGTTTTGAGCATATTCTGTAAACCATCTTACAACATCAGCCTGTCTTGATAAGTTTAATTTTTTACCCGTTGGTTTAGCTATATTAGATAATAATTCTTTTAGTTGAACAAAACCATCTGTGTTTTTAACATCTAGGTAATTATTTTTATTACCTAATTGCTCTGCGATATGAGCAAACAACTCCCATTGAGATATTTTATTGTTTTTTCTAGGATTTGTAAGATCAAACTTCTCTAATTTAATAGCTTCTGATAATGTCATTTTCTGACCACTTCTACCTTCGCTACCTAACTCTTTGGCCTCTACTTCAGTAACCAACCTACCAAGTTTTATTTTACTAGCAATTCCATTTAGAGTATTCATGAAATCAGCTTTAAACACCGCATCTCTCCCGAGTAAATCTTCCGTATAGTAATGGTGTAACTCGTGAGCCATAACATCAGGTGTGTAACGTTTAGCGTTATATCTAATAGTAGTAATATCAGATCCTGGTTGTTTAAATATCTCAGCTCTTTTATTTGGATCTATCTTCTGTTGTCCAAACTTAAGTCTATCGTTATTAACAACTTCAAATTTAATCTCTCTTCCCGCTGATTTTTCTTCAGCTATAAACTGCTTGTGATCATCTCTTACAAGTTCTTCAGCTCTATTAGGATCTAGGTAACCTTCAGCTCTATAAAGATTTTGTACACGAGCTGTCATAGCGTCATATATATCGTAGGAATCGTAAAACTCTTTTAAGTTTTTGTCAGATAGGTTTTTATGTATTTTATTTTGTGACTGTTCACTAAATAAGTTGTTTAATTCTTTAGGAGTTAACTCTGCTAAACTACCGAACTGTCTCATTCTGTCTAGCTCGATGTTTCTAACTCTACGTAAAGCTGCTTTTGATTTGAAGTCTGCAAATCCTTTCATGTGACCAGCTCCAAAGCCTAATCCTATGAAGTAGTTTGATATAAGTCTTTTGCCAACCTCGTCATGATGACCGTATTGATCGTCCATAAAGTTTCTGAAACTAGTAATACCCATCGCATCACCAGCGATATTATCCATTATACCACCAAATTCAGATCCAGCAACAAAACTAGCTGGTTGTGTCACAAATGTTTCAAACAGTTTTCTACTGTTTAAACCTATTCTAGCTTCTCTACCGCTAATAGAAACAGCTTTGTCTATGTCTTTTAAAAATCCTTTCTTCGATAACAAAGGTGCCAATGGAGTTAGTATTCTACCTGCAGCTCCAAAACCAAATCCTTCCCAAAAACCAAACTGCTCACTATCAACGTGTTTCATCTCTCCTTTAAGAACATCGACCTTGGTAAATAATGAAAACTTACCACCTTCCATTAATCCGTTAGATAATGCGGCTAGTCCTTTAGACGTTCTTGAGGCTGGGACGAATCTCATAGCAGCAAACTCTCCAGCTTTTTTCGTAGCCTTGAGTCTTCCACCTAGACTAGCTATATAAGCTTCCGTTTCCACTCCCTTTGCTGCAGCCCTAGATTTTATAGCAGCCTCAGATATAGTTTTTCCATTCTTAACATATCTACCTTTAGTTAAAGCGTTCATTAGAGTTCCAAACTTTCCAGCAGCTCCAACTACAGCTAAACCTTTATTTATACCACCAAACTCGGCAAACATCTTGTTACTTCCCCAAAGACCATCATTAGCCATTTCAGCAACACTTGTTTCTAACTGCTCTTGCTCTTCTTTAGTCTTTTTTATACCTAAATTATCATAAACCTCACCAATATCTGTTAGTAACTCTCTATTAGTAGATCCAAAAAGGTCATCTACGAAATAATCGCCCGACCAAGGTCTTACTATTGTTTTAGCTGTTTGCTTCAAGCCAGCCATGTTCTTAGGTATTAAGCCTAGGGTAAGCTCTGCTCTTGAAAATTCTGGCTTTTCAATATCTTCTATACCTTCGTTTAAAAGATACATACGCTTTAGAGCCTCAAACTCACCAGTATATTCCATTTGATCTTCTTCATTCACCGCGAAGTTTCTCTCCCACTTCTCCACAAGATCATTTCTTTGATCTTCGTTTAAACCCCTTATTTCACTAACAGGTACTATACCTTGACCACCCGTCGAAGCATTCATTATCATCGCCTCTCTTAAAGTCATTGTAACTAGTCTTCTGTTACCCTTTTCTCCTTTTTCAGAAGTTATTTGATAACCAGACTTTCTAACAGACCACTCCATTTCTTGGTTTAGATCTGTATTCAAATCCGCTAACTGTAGACTTGATCTTTCAAATTCATTTTTTAAGAAACCCCATTTATTCTCAGGCTTCTGTCTATCTAGTTTATCTCGCCATATTTGTTGTTTTTCTTCAACACCTAAGTTTCTTTGATTTGGATTTGGTTCATCTTCTGGTCTAGCTACAGTAGTCTGACCAGTCGTAAGGTCAAAAAGCATTGTAGTTCCTTCATCGCCCTTTTGAGCTTTTAACTTCTTTAATTCCTCGGTAGCTGTAGTTTTTTGTGCTTCATTTAAGTTACCATGATTTATGTGTTCAACATAAGTTGCTATTTGTTTATTTATACCTTCATAAGCATTTACAAAAAGTCTTCTACTATTAGTATACCAATCACCAATATCTTGACCTTGAGCTTCTATGTTTTCTTTAGCATCCGTAGCTCTCTCCCAACCTTTGTTTATTTTAAACTCTTCTAGCTTAGTATGAAACTTATCTTCAATAACACTTTCAATATCATCTTGATTTAACAAATCAAACCTTGATTCACCTAGCTCAGTTTTTTCATTCAGCAAACCCATTCCACCTATTTGCTCTTTTACCATCTGCATAAGGTACTTTTTAGGATCACCATGATCACCTACATCAGCTGCTCTTTGCTGAACCGTGAGTTCATCAACATTCTCTACCATTTGACCAAATAGTGTAGCATCTGGACCAAAAGCTTTGTCTAGCTCTTTTTCTAAATCGACTTTCTGAGTTTTAAAATCATCACTAGATACTCTAGCTGTTTCCTCTAATTCTGCAGCATCAATCCCAGCGGCATATAAAGCTTTCTTTTCGGGCGAGACGAAAGGGTTTACAAAAGCTTGAAAGTTGTTATATAGTTTGTCTCCAAAACTAGGAGGCTCTGGTAATTCCGGCGAAGTATCTACCGAAGGAGATTCCCCACTTACGGGTGCTGTAGTTTGTGACGCTACAGGCGCACCTGTCTCCGCAACGTCGTTTGTCTTTTCCACAGCTATAGGTTTTACCTCTGGATGTTGAGCTAAATAATCTTCCGTTGTTAAGCCTTTTTCTTTAGCTCTGTTATCAACATCTTCTTGAGTGAACTGTAATACTTCACCGTCTAATTCGTATTCAAACATATTTTATATTATTAAGGAAGTTTTGTACCAACACCATATTTCTTTCTAATAGCGTTTGTACTATTAAAAACCATGGATGATGGAGGAGGATTATCTTGATTGTATATAAAAGTTTTATTAGAAGGTATCACTACAAAGTTACCTTTGTACCTATAAGCGGTAAATCCGTTACCTAAATCTATATTAGGTTGTGTAGGATCTTCATCAAGAACATTTAGTTGCTTTGTTATACTTTGTATTCTTTTTCTTTCTTTATCTTGAGAAACTAGTATCTGCGTAGGTGTTTTAGTAGTTCCAGTTTCACCTTCAGCTTTAACCGGTCCTTGTGATTCTTCGAAGTAACTATCTAAAGCATTTTCATACCAAGAGGTTAGTGGTTTTGTTAAATCGTGAGCTTTAAAAGCTTCTTTCTTAGTATCTTCAAACTCTGTAAATGCCTCTTGATTTTCATCGCTAACATCTGAATAAATGCCAAGAAATTCTTCATCAGTTAAAGTGTCTTTGAAATATTGGTTTATAAAGGTACTATCAATACCTAAATCTTCTAAACCAAAATCATAAGCTAAAGAACCAGTGATATCTTGAGATGTAATTCCAGCTTTTTGGTCGTTTGCAGTTGGCTTCATCGCGTTTCTTAACTCCTGCATTAAAGCAGCTCTCCTACCAGAAGTCTTCCAGTCACCATCTCGCTCTGTATTCCATTCTGTTTTTAACTTTTCTGCTTGCGCAAAAATGTCAACTACCTCTGTATGTGATCTTGTAGCTTGGCTTTTGGGTAGGCCAATGTTATTTGCAGCTTTTCTAAAATCAACGAATGAATTAGGATCTTCCATATCTTCGCCGACCTGAATGAACGTGCCGACTTCGCCAGTCATAGGATGTTTGAAACCAACGGAAGACCAGTCTCCTTTAGCAATTTTAATTAAATCGGTTTTTAACCCTTCCGATGCGGCATTACTATAGTTGCTTGACTCTGTCCCAGAGAGCTCGAGCTCTAATGCTTGTTTAGCTGTCTGTTGTAGTAATTTTATATCTTGATTTAGAGTTGCGGCTTTTTGGTTAATTTCATTCGCGCGGTTCGTTGCTTCTTGTCTTTTATCTTGACCGAGCAGCTTATTGTTTGATCTTCTAGATAGTTTATAAGCATCTTTTTTCCAACCCGCTGTTATTTCAGTTAACTCAGGTATGTGAGAAGTTGGGATACCAGCTTGATTTATAGCTGTGTTAACACTTTCGTTAGCCACCTTTTTTGCTTCAGCTTTAGATGCTAAATTAGCATCTGTAAACTGTCCTAAGCTTTTGGTTATCGAACCTAATACAATTTGTTGTCCTTTGTTTTTATTGGCAGCCACCTGATAGGCTCTGTTTGCTAAACTTGTCCAGCTCATAGTTTTTTTTATTTATAATTTATGAAAGCGCCATTCCAGCAACTCCACCACCAATAGCCGAACCGGCTTGGGCACCAACTGGACCTCCGACTATACCACCAACTGCTCCACCAATATTAGAGGCTATACCTGTCCACATCGCTGTGTTTTGATCTAACGCGTCTTGCGCCCCTTGTAGTTGAGCTAAATCTAGTTCAGCCATGCCTTGAGCCTGTTGAAGTTGTTGTGCTTGTATATTAGCAGTACCACCAGCAATCGCGAGCTGTCCTTGTAGATTAGCTTGGGAAGCTTGTAAACCTCGAGATGCGGCGCTCTCTCTTCCTGTAATTCCCAACCGTCTGTTCGTGGCGAATTGTTGAGATATATTCTGAATTCTTTGTTGATTACTCAAGTCTCCCATTTGCTTCATTTTTTGAGCAGCTGCTATACCACTTGCTCCTGGACCTTGAGTTTTTAAAGCTTCTAACATTTGCGCTGTCTGCTGAGCTTGAGAGTCTGCAAGAATCCTATCTGAAGTTAAATCAATACCTAATCTACCAGTTACGTCACCACCACCACTTACACTCGTTGTTATGCCAGCATAGGGATTTTTTAGTTCAAAATCCCTCAAATCGCTTATACTTTGATCAGATTGCCGCTCAGCCGATGATAAATCGTCTTTTAGATCACTCCTCCCTTTCATAGGAGAGGGACTTGCTAAATAATCAAAGGGTGATATAATACTTCCTACTGCCATAATTTTACTTTTTGTTATTTTATAATTACACTTATAAGTGTTTATTTACTACTTATCTGTACCCCAGCGCCGATAGAGAATAGTTCAGCTCTAGTTAAACTATTGTTGGATAACTTAATGTCACAATAGTAACCTATAATATCTCCTACGTTAACTGATCTAGTTTGAGCATATAAGTTAGGAGATAGAGTACCTACTCCAAGATTCCAAATACTATTAAGATTGTCACTTTCATTAAATGAAGGGAATAATTCCTCTAACAATATATCCCAATCATCACCAGGTTGACTTAAAGATATATCGTAAAATTCTCCATCCTTATCAACACCTTCTGTTATGTTTGAAATTATACCTATTGATTTTGGTTCGAATTGATCATTTGGTAAATCAAGCGGATAAGCAAGATTCTCATTATCTAAACTTTGAAATACTGCTGGATAACCTCTCAATAAAAACACGTTATCATCTACAGAAACGCTTTCATTAAAAGATCCTCTTATTCTAATATAGTGCCACAAAAGATTTCCATCCGTATCGTATTCGTAATTAATATCGAATCCCTCGATTCCGTCACCTCCACTAACTTTTGGGTATCCTAGTCCTTGTACTGTATCTAAACTAAATTGCTCAATACCATCTGATAGTACACCTTGAATATAACCAAACTCTTTGCCCTCTCTCCTGACAAAACTATTTACAGTACCTTTCTCTATGTCGGTTTGCAAGTAATCAACGTACCAACCACGCATACTATTTGTCCCGCCACCTATAGCGACATCACTTTGAGCCGCGGTTCCTTGTGCGGATTGTTGATTGTAATAATTAGTTAGAATAGGCTTGGCGTTACTACCTTCTAAACTTAATGTTTTAAAAGTTTTAATCGTATCAGACTGAACGTTAAACGTAGTGGTTATAGAAGAAGTATATTGACCACCAAAGAATTTACATCTCTCGTTCTCCATGCTGTCAGCGTCTTGCTCCCACATTTTACCGTCATTGAAAGTATAGTAAAACCTATCAACACTAACCGGTTGAGTGCTGTTTAGATAAGATCTAAAACTAACCCATCCGTCGATCGTCTCATCAAAAACTACGTTCTTATCCCCTATTGTTAATTCGTATTCGTCTTTATCTTTGTTATAACCCCCTACAATATTCCCGCTATTAACTCTAAGTTCTTTTTTGAAATAGTTACTCATCCCAGCTTCTGAGATAGGTGTCAAACCATCTTTCGATAATCTTAACACAGCACCTCTTGCTTTGTCAGTGAAATAAGATCTGTATGTATGAAAGGCAAATGATTCAGGATTTTTGCTGATACCATATTCTCCTTCATAAGCAACAGCGGTTCCTAAAACTTGATTTATCGATGCTAGGTTGGTGGTACTATCTGCATTATATAGTACATCTTTTTGTGCTAAAATGTTTAATACCTTATCTTCACAGAGGGCTATTAAGTTAGTCTCTCTAGCGTGTAGTTTTTGAATTGAACCGTGACTTGGGTTTAATTCTTTTGTAGTACCTAAGAATGGAATAAATTGATTAAGATTATTTAAACCGCTAAATTTGTTAATCATACCAGAGTATATTAATCCACCAGTAACTTTCTTTTCACCATAATTGCTAAGCGATGTCGAAACCTTTTGACCTTTCTCCAATTTTGGACTTTGTATATTATCAAACAACATCATCGTCTCACGACCATCACCCCAAGAGTAACAATTAAACCAAGGTATAGTAACAGCTAGTTGGTTACTAGGGAACAACGCCGTGGGACATGTTTGTTTGTGCAACAAGATTTCTCCGGTTGGTAGAATATCTTTAACACGCATCTCTACAGCCTGTCCCTTACCAGAGACTATATCAGAATCTTCAATAAATTTAAGTACTATATCGAACGTATTACCTATGCTCGCGAGATCCACGGTTGTTCCAGGTATAAACGCTTCTCCAGTAAATCTATCGACTAAAGTTATTTTGGTAAACTCGAGCGTACTATCACTATTACCAATAGTTTCTATAGTTCTCACCTCCCACTTATGTTTATAACTAGGATTGTTAGCATTTTGTACCGTTCCCTCCATAGTAGATTCGTACGACGATTGAAGCGTAGCGTTTCCATCTGTATTGATATATGGATAATCTACGTTGTCAATTTCTCCCCACTCTATGTTGTTTGTTATCTGCAGACTTTCACCACTTAATCCTTGAAAGTTAAAAGTTACTAATCTTCCTACCTTTATATGTTGTTCATCCGTTTTGCTAGTTAAATGAATAGGATAAGCTTGACTAGCCTCGTAATATAAATCAACATCTAATCTTTGTTGAGGAACTGTTTCGAAGTAAGAAGGTAACCTCTGTTGACTACCAGTTACAGGGCTCCACTCCAAATCACCACCATCGGTTAAAATTCTTCCGGAGTTTTTGATTAATGGAAAATCTGCTTTAACCCAAGTTTTAAAGTTACCACTGGGCGCATTAATAGCACCATTAACAACGTTAGTTTGTAAAATCTCATAGTTTAAATCCGGGTTTGTTGCTTGACCCATTAGATTCCACGCTGTTGGAGTTGTATCATTAGGATCACCTCCATACTTTGTTTTTTGTGTTACAACATCTCCAGCTGCAGCACTATTCATAAAGCTACCAGAAAAGTTTAGTTTTATCTTTGCTACTTCACCCCACTGTGTACCATTTTCCATATAACCACCAGACCATGTGCTATATTGCACGGCATTATCAAACCATTCGGGTGCATCTTGCGCTTCCACGTCAGTTACAAACTCATACGACTCACATGGCATAATAGCGAATGGATCGTATGGATCTTTGACAAAAATCTTATATGATGTCGCCCAGTGTGGTGGTAGATTTTTTATTTTTACACTTATTCTACTATTGGACCCCGCCATAGCTTTAGGTACCGATAAAGAAGAACCTTCACATGTTAGCACTGGTGTCTCTCTTCCGTAGTCATCCCTATATACGATTCCGATTTGATACGTTCTTATTGATTTTATAGACTCTCTTGGTTTACCATGATTCCTTCCGACAAACCATTCTTCCCAAGTTGGCAACGCCTCTCCATATAGTGTCGCTTCTGAATTACTAGCTATATCACTAGATTGATATGGAGTGACGGTCGACGTGAAGTCAATCTCTATATCATTTCCATGAGCATCTACTAAGTCGTAATCTACTACGTAATTACCGTATATCAATCTATTCGCAACAACCTCTTGCGCTAATGCCATTTTAGGGACACTATCGAATGATCTAAGTAATTGATTGCTATCAATCGCGTTTCTAAAAGTTGTTGATATTAACTCGTAACTACCTTTATTAGCTCCTGTTCCAACAGTTTGCCATTGGGGGCTTTTGTAGCTTAAGCTATCTACAGAGTAAACGTTTGGACTTTCTGAATCCTTTGTTAATAACTCAACCTCTACAACGTCCCTTGGAATGTTTTTAGGAACCCAATCTTGTAGTGTTAAACTAGTTATTTCATTTCTATAATGTCTCCTAGCTTGATATGCAACTATTGGGTCTCCGAGCAAGTACTCCCCGTTTTCATCCTGCATAGTATATCCAGCTTCCCACATTGCTGCTGGATAATTTCTTTTATCAACTAAACCACCATTATCAGCATTGCTTCTGAAAGCAGGTCTTGAGAAAGGGGCTAATCCAGAATACTGTCCATCATCATATTTATATCTATAACTAAAACTCATAAATGTATCCCCGAAGTCTTTCATAGAGATATTATTCACCTTATTAAGAAGCCACCATCCTAAGTGGCCATTGTTGCGATATTGATTTTGTTGAGAGATTAATGTTAATGTTAGTTCCGTACACGGTTCGGCTGCTTGGCCCCATGGTAATGCTAATCCATTGTATGGATTAAAGTCCATCCACCCTTGTTTCACTTCTTCTACTTTTACTAACACTTGATTTGGAAAAGGTGCCCCACCTATCGCTTCTTCAGGGGGACAAACATTATTCGTATAAAGATCACTACCGCTAGGTGCGTCTGGAGAAACATGAGTGCTAAATAAATGTGGATATTTTTGACTACTACCCACGCCGAGTGCTGATGGTCCAGATCCATCTTCAGCAGTTGGGCAATATGATACATGAATACCGCTAGATAATCCAGACATCTCAAGTACATCTCCGGGTTTTAAACTATTGAAGTTAGGTTTAGGTAAACCTGTGGGCACTAAGTCTACTGTTTCGTATCCTTCTATCACATACGGTTCATAGTGACCATGAAATGTTTTACTATTTCCATTCCAAGGCATTAGTCCATCACCAAAATTAGGTGCGTAAGGATGGTGAGAAGCATTCAGCGGAGCGTACTCCAAATCGTTATATTGGTGGTTCCATGCTTGGTCGGCCGGCGTAAGAGATTCACTAGTGGCATCTCTGTGAATACGACCTTGCCAAGTTATTGAAGCATGTCTTATTATATCATTCCATCTTGGATTGAAAGTTGTTGAATCACTTGTTTGACCCCAC
>Ga0208669_1001036_pt1 | contig 10466 bp, 21 predicted proteins | sample 21_taG_FD_184095 | JGI IMG/M metagenome (GOLD analysis project Ga0208669, IMG submission 184095) | Marine viral communities from the Subarctic Pacific Ocean - 21_ETSP_OMZ_AT15319 metaG (SPAdes) (version 2) | ecosystem: Environmental > Aquatic > Marine > Oceanic | place: Pacific Ocean | collected...
TCCTTTACAATCTAAATAAATTAATAATTCTAAATCTGCATCTGTTAACCCGTAAGTCTTACAAGCCCACTTTCGTGTGAGCCTGTAGTACTTAAGGATATTCATTTCACGCAAATCTTGCGCGGTTAATCGCATTTACTATGATCCAGCTGTATACTCTACAGAAGCAATAGCTCCACCGAATCCATAAGAATTTGGTATTTGCCCTCCCGCTATAACTTTAACAACTCCATGACTATGGATTCCCGTGTCAACAAGATGTTCACTTAAAGCTAGTAAGCATTCGTCAGCTGTACCAGATGTAACTCCCACTTGAACATTGTGGTCAGATACATTAGTATCACTATTTGAAAACCATACCTTAAGGTTTGCAGCGTTAATAGTTTCTATCAAGTTGACGTTTTTAGCAGGAACGTAGTGTTCGTCCGTACCGGCCGCATCTACAAAATGTAATAATTTCATAATTTTAATTTTTAATTTTTAATAATTCCTGTTAAGCGCCTACGTTGTAAGCAATTGTGTTGATTGTTGGTGTAACAGTAGCTCCAGCTGCGTTAGTACCAGAGATTGGTAACGTTTGTCCTTCAATAAAAGTATATATACCACCTTTATTTCCTGGAGCACATTGCTCTGCGAAATAGTCCGCCATTTCATCTGCTGAATCAGCTGGTGTACACGTGACATCAATTCTATGATCGTTTGTGTTACCATCGCTATTTGAAAACCATATTCTAATACCTTGATCATTTTCAAGATTTATCGCGGTTACGTTCTTTGCTGGAAAAGCAAACTCGTCTGTTCCGGTTGCTTCTACAAAATGTAATATTTTCATAATTTTTTTAGTTTAAGTTTAATAGTTAGATTGATTTAGCTGTTGCTATTCCAGTTACATCAGTGATTGGAGCTGTAGTAGCTGCAAACTCTGTTAACCCCGCGCTTCCACCTACTGCACCACCGCTAGTCATGAGGTATTCTGCCATAATAGCAGCTACTTCATCGGATTTACCAGTGCTAGTTGTTAAATCAACGTTTTGTACCGCGTGATCACCACTTTGTGAGAACGTAAGAATTACAGAAGTATTATTTGTTACTTCTATCATTTCACAGTTTTTAGCAGGAAAAATATATAAATCATCTTCCGCTGTGTCTGTAAACTTAAACATACCTCCGGCTTTTAAATAATTTGTTGCCATAATTTTTTAAATTTTTTAATTAATAATTTGTTTGTTTGTTTTGAGTTTTTAGTTTTAGGTTTGTGGTTTGGGTTAATCTATAAGTACGACGTCCATTTGTTTTATAACGCCGTAAAATTTATCTTTATGCTGGATTCCGTGTCCAGCGTGTTTATCATAATAAACGACATCTCCTTCGTTTATTCCTTCTACAAGATTCCCAATAGATATTACTTTAGCTTTTAAATACCTATTGTCTTCGTTTGTTTCATCTGTAAGGATTAGGCCACCTACTTTCTTCAGTGCCTCCTTTATTGGTTCTATTACAATATAATGGTTAACTGCTTTCATTTACCCTTATATTAGATATTACACAATTTGCGGAGATTATAGTGGAAACGACGGAGATTGCGTTCTTTAATGCTGTTTTAGTTACTAACAATGGATCTATTATACCAGAGTCAATCATATTAACAAACTCCCCAGTGACAACGTTCATACCTTCTCCTTTCTCCATCTCAACATTACACACTATTCCAGCGTTATGTAGTATTGTTTCGAATGGTGCTTTAATTGCGTTTAACAGTATCGCTTCTCCAGCGTTTTCAGGTTCCACACATTGAGACGCGTTGAGTAGTGCGATACCACCACCTGGGACGATACCTTCTTTTAGAGCCGCTTTTGTAGCGTATATCGCGTCTTCCACTCTATCCTTCTTTTCTTTTAGCTCTACTTTGGAATCAGCTCCTACTCGTACAACTCCTACAGAACCAGACAACATAGCTAGTCTTTGTTCTAAGAATCTTTTTAAGAATCCGTCTTTTTCTTTCTTTTTCAACTTCTGTACTTCTTTAATTCTTTCTGTAACGTCTTCAGTTACTTTAAGAGTTGTTAAAATAGTGTTTTTATCGTCTGTAACGGATTTCTCTACTTCTCCAAGTACATCTAGTGAAATTCCATCTAGATCATCTCCTAGCTCCTCGTTTATAACCGTAGCTCCAGTTAATATGGCTAGATCTTTTATTGTCTCCATTTTAGTAGGACCAAAGCCTGGTAAGTCAATTATATTGATTTTAATTGTATTTTTAACTTTGTTCATTAAAATAGCCGATTTTACCTGTTGACTTACTGGAGCTACCACAAGTAAAGATCGGTTGTTTTTTATTACAAATTCTAATACGTTTTGTATTTTTCTAATGTTTGGAATTTCCGATGCGACAATTAGTACTAGAGGGTTTTCTAATACTGCTCTTTGTTTGTCTGTATCGGTAATAAAGTGTGGTGAAGTAAGTCCAGATTCTATTTGCACGCCATCAACAATGTCGACGTAAGTGTTTTCAGTATCCGATCCTTCCATAAGAACCACACCGTCTTTTCCTACTTTTTCATAAGCCTCTGATATAATTTTTCCAAGTTCTAAATCGTTGTTGCAACTAATCGCACTAACGCTTTGCAACATATCCCCTTTAATATCAAGAGAGTTTTCTTTAAGATAGTCATTAATTTTCTTTGCTCCTGAATTAATTCCTTCTTTAATTTCTCTAATAGTATTGTTACTATATTCTGATTTATTAACTTCTTTAATAAGTGATTCGGCAAGGACGATAGCTGTAGTAGTACCGTCACCTGCTTCTTTCACTGTATTTCTAGCAGCCTCTTTAATAAGGGTTGCCCCCATATTTTCAACCGGGTCGAATAAGACTACAGATTCTGCTACTGTAACTCCGTCTTTTGTTATGACCGGGTTGCCTCGTGCGTCTTCATATATGACACATTGTCCTGAGGCTCCAAGAGTTGATTTGACAGCTTGCGCCAATTTATCAACTCCTTTAATAATTCTGTCTTTAGCGGAACCACCAAAGTTCAAGTCTTTGACAATCTCACTAGGTAAGTTGTATTCCATTTAATTTAATTTAATTTAATTGTGTATCTGTTATTTGTTTTCTTTAAACCCTTCTAAATCTCCGTCTATATAGTTTGGTCCTTTTTGGTAATTAACTGTAATTTCCTCACCTTTCTTAATAGGACTTTTAGTGTATATATTTAAGGTGTTGTTTTCACTTTTAAGAGTTGCGTTTTCTTTGTTTTGGTGATTTAGGTATTTTCCTAATTCAGTACGAGCATCGCGAAAATTAACAACGTCGGTGACTGCCTCTTCGTCTGTAACAGCCATACCAACTAACTCTCCTGTCTTAAAATTTTTTGAAGCGAAAACTCCTCTTCCTTGTATGTTAGATTTTTTAACACTATATTTTTCTTTAGGATAAGGAGTTCCCTTCATTTTAAATGCCATACTTACTCAAACGTTTTTATTATTTTTGGACCTTGTGTAGCTTCTATTTTCTTAGAAAAGTGGTCGATGCTCCCGTTGATTGCTGTCTCGGCGCCTTCTATTGTTTCTCTTCTGGTTACAGCGTGCCATTCTTCGTTGTCTGGATTAGAGCACTCTGTTTGGTAGAAGCCATTAGGAAGTTGGGTTATCCGCCAATTAGCCTTAGCAGCTAAATGCTTCCATTGGTTCATAGTTTTTTCATTCGGTTTAGTTGTGTTCGTGGTATACGAACTCTTGTAATACAAGTAAGTCATTGGTTTTTGTTTTTTTTGGTTAATAACTTGGTTTAGGGTATATCCCTATTTATTTCTTTTCAGTAGCTTTTTTACCTATTCCACTGGCAATTCCACCTACAAGGGCTGGAACCGCAGCTGCTAATAATGGACATTTCGCTGGAGAAGACTTTTTATACTTAGTAGGAGAATTTTTTTCTTCTTTTTTCTTTCTCTTATCTAACTGCTTTTGGTTTCTTTTAGCTTTTTGTTTTCCAAACCATCTAGAAACAACAGTTCCAGTCTTAGCGTTGTCTCTTCCAGATCTAATTTCTCCTATTTCTTTTTGAGCTTTATCTCTAGTGTTTTTAGCTTTATTCTTACCTTCCGTAGTAGTAGCATCTTTTTTGTCAGTCTTAGCCTTTTTTATTTTATCTTTTTCTATAGAAACTTTAGTTCTTTCTTCTTGCTTTTGTGGTTCGGTTAGAGTTTTTTCATCTTTTCTACCAATTCCTTTTACAACTTGATTTGTACCTCTACTGTCTGTCTGCTCAACTGTTTTCTTGTCAGCTATAGTATCGTAAACTTTCTTAGATCCAAGATGCTTATTTATTTTGTTTTGAGTCTTTTTCCAGGTATTATCCTCTCTTTTGTTCCAAGATGGATCTTTTTCTTTCATTTTCTTTTCGTAAGCTTTTTGACCTCTAGTAATTTCATTCAACGTACCTCCACTATCTTTTTGTCCTTCACTCCAAGTTTTAGTACCGCCGTAAGCTTTCTTTTCTTTATTATCCATTTTTGTTTTCGCTTTTGACATAAATTCTTCTCCAAGTTTATACAAGCTACCCCACTTAGCCGGCGAAGCACTTTTGTTTATTGAATCAGTGTCTTGTATTGCTTGTTTTCTAGCTTCTACGCTTTGAATTGATTTTACAGCGCTTTTGTGTTTTGCCGTTCCAGAATGCATAGAAGGCCCTTTCATTTTAAATCCCATTTGTTTGTTTTTTAATATTAATATTTTTGAGTTCCTCCCCTTGCTTTTTTCTGTTTCTGTAACATATTCCAAGCATGTGATTTCATTTTGTTTGGTGATTCGTTGTTAAAATCCTCCATAATAGATAACCGTTTTGCTGGATCGTATTTAAGTCCTGTATTTTTAAAAACATTTTTATCGCCTTCCATTATCATTGTGTTACCGCTACTATTACCGTCCCCATCACCACCACTAGTTTTTGTAGTTATAGTTGTAGTACTATTTTTTCTATCTTTGTTTCTTTTATGCGCATTTGCTCTAGATACTTTATCCCACTCTGCTCTAGCTTTTTTAACAGCATCTGGATCGTCCATATCTACGTTTTTTAAATACTGTTTCATGCCTTTACTCCACTTGGATTTATCCCCTATTCTTTTTTCCCAAAACTCATCATAACCCTCTAGCTTTTTTTCAGAAGAAGTAGTTGTCTCTCTGGTAATTACAGCGTCACCTCTGTTGTTATATTGATTCATTTCTTTATTAAACGAGTCGCGTATACTTTGGTCGATATTATATATAGATCCAGCACCGCCGCCGCCGCCACCACCGCCGCTACTGCCACTTTTAGGGGTTGTTGCGGCTGCTAGTGGTCCCGCGTAGTCCTTAGTTGCTATAGGTTTAAATCTAGTTAAAACACCATAACCGTGAACGTTCGATCCCTTTGCTCCGGTTTTAGAGAAACCTCTTCTACCTTTCCTTGTTGAGGTATTTCTTATACCTGCTGCGCCACCCAGTTTACCTTTTATACTTCTTTTTTGGCCACTTGTACGCGACGCTGTTCCTTTCCATTTCTTCTTTAGTGGAGATACACCTCCTGTGATTTCTTCGGTATTCATACTACTTTCCTAATCCTGGTAGCTTAGGTATTAATCCTCCTAAAAATTTTCCTGGAGTTGTTTCAGTCTCAGTCTCATTATTATCCTCTACTTCCGTATCTTTCGTGCCTTTGTCTTCCGACGCAACGTCTGCATCGTCTTTTGTTTTTTTATCTGCCTTACCAGCGTTTATGAGTTTCATAGCGTTGTCGTGGGCTAGTTTCTCTGCTTTTGCTTTTGCTTCTGAGTCAAGAGCGGATTGTATTTTAGTTTCCTTATCTTTTTGATGAGTAGTACCAGAACCAGCATCTAATCCCGCTTGAACTGACTCACCTAATCCACTAAGAATTTTACCTAGTACTTTTCCTGGAGAAGATTCTTCTTTCTCACCTACTCCAAAGTTTCTTTTCATAGGAGATCCCTTCATTTTAAACGGTTTGTATGTCATAGTATTGTTTTTTTTAATTAAGCACCTGGTCCAGCCACTGGAGCGCCAACATGACTCGCTATTCTATCTCTATCTATACCTTCTTGCTCTTGTGCCTCTAATTCTTTTATTCTTGCTTTTCTTTCTTTAGATCTCTTACCTCCGAATCCTAATTTACCCCAAAAATTACGCTTTAACCCCTCGGCTTCTAACTGTTCTTCGAACTTTTTCTCACTAGCAGCTGTTCCATCCATTTTTCTTCTTTGACTATAGGCGATACTACGTCCCATGGGGCCTCCTATTGCACCACCTATATTACCCATTTGACTCATGCCTGTGTCTTCCATCTGACCCCAATCAACTTTAACTGGAGAATTAGAAGATCCCATGTCCTTGAAAGTAGGATTAGCCCCTCTTTTCATTTGAAATCCGTCTGATTTTTGAAATTTTGGCATAATTATGTGTTTTTTACTTCGTTTCTATCATGTGTCGCTCTATTATAGGCTATCGATGTTCTTCTTATTGTTCCTGACTTTGTGTGGTGAAGATCAGTTTCGGAATTTTGTTTACCAGTAGCTTGATTTTCACTCCTTCTATCTATTCTATATTGTTCAGATGCTTTTTCGACGTCTCTAGCTCTTTTAGCTCTTAAAGCCCTTGGATTTAATCCTTGTGAGTTACCTGGGCGTTTTTCAGCCATTAGTTAATTTTTTCACTTAGGCCACCCAGCAAACGCTCTCTCTCTTTCTTAAGGAATTCCTCTCGTTTTTTCCTCCGTCTGTTGCTCTTTTCTGAAGAGGATTCTTTCTGTTTGTCAGATAAGTCATTAAGAAAATCCGTTCCTTTTTCTTTTAACCATTCTTTTGTTTTTTCTTTCCAGCCTTTCTTTTTACCGTCTGCGTCACGCTTGATTTTGTTACCATCTTTATCCTCGTTTTGTTTTACCTCACCAGTTTCTTCATTTTCCTTTGTCTCTGTCTCCTTTTGTTTTTTCCTTTTATCTTCTTCCTCTTTCTTTTTCTTATCAGCTTCTTTTTCTTTCGCTTCTGTCTCTGTCCAGTCTATTTTCGGTTTTGCCACTGATTTTCCTTTACCAGCAGTTGGATCTCTTTCTTCAACTAACTTGTCTATTTCTTTTTGTTTATTTTCTTCAGAGTTTTGAGGTCCAGATTGCTTTCTCTTTCTTATTATATCCATTACGTCGGTCTCTTCCGGTCCTTTTACGGGACCCTTTTCCTTTTCTTCTTTAGGATGTGTATGTTCTCTATCTAATGGATGTTTTGCCGGTGATGATCCCATTGCTTTGAATGAAGTTCTATTACCTGATCTTAGTTTAAATGGTGCGTTTGCCATAGTTTCTTTTATTAGTTACTTCTAATAATTACATGTTAAATTAGTAATTTACATAGAGTGTGACACTAGCCCATTACTAGGTATACTTATAAGGCTTATGTCACAAAAAAAATATATCGTAAATATAGAGGGTACGTGTTGCCCCCTCCTCCCTTCCCCCCTTCCTCTATGGGAAACGAAATCCTCATCACCGGCCCCACTAATTCTGTCGTCATTCAATTCAAATTCCCTCTCTCCACTCTCTCCTAATCTATTCTATCTATTCTATATCTATTCATCTCATTAACCTCATCACTACATTTCCCATCTAATGTTTCAGGTATTACTATCTATCTATCTATCTATCTCCCCTCCCCTCCCCCACCCTCCTCCTCTACTATCTATTTCCATCCACGTATGTCATCATGTCATGTCATTGTGTCATACTCCTCACTCTATCTATTACAATCTAAATACGACTCGACTCGGATAATATATATGTAATCAAACTAATAACAATATGAAATACGAAATGGAAATAACTGGAGACTTTGAATTCAATGTAATGTATCACAAATTCGATAGACTCGAAGACTTCAATAAAGAATTAGAATGGTTAATGAGTCTTGAGACTCCACTATCATTCGACTTAATCGAATCAATTAGAATTTACAAACTATAATTGATATGACAATATGTCAATGACAATTAGTCACACAGACAAGTCGACGTATACAAGTCAATGTAATTCTATAACTAAATAAAGTATATACTTTTACAAACTAAATACGAATACATTTGGATAATATAAATGTAAGAAATAAAAATATAAATATAAACTTAAAACTTAAAATTATTAAAAACTTAAAATTCAATCAATTAAATATTCTTAAAATAAATAATAAAACTTATTTACCTTATCAATTACATCAATTACCAAAGTTCTTCAATAAATATATTACAGACTTTATTTCAATAAAAGGTTATACTTATATTTCACTTGACGACCATTATAATAATAATCCATATTTCAATTATAATAACTTCAAAACAACTCTAAGTAATAATAAAGACTTAAATTACAAACTTAAAAGATAATATATTACAATATAAATACGAACAGTATTGGATAATATAAATGTAAAACGAAACAAATAAAAATAAATAAATAACTTAATAATAATTAAAAATAAATAAAATGTCAAAGTTAAATGAAAATGGTACTAATGTACTAAAGTCAAAAAGATTCGTAGTAAGATTATCACTAGTCGGTAAGAATCAAGTAATCGAATTCACTAATAAAAAAGGTGATACAATAACTTATAATCACGATAAAGTGTACGAAGTTATGAAGTCGAAACTGTCTACTCTACCATGTTGGGAAAAGTATAAGAGTTATACTGCGAGTAATAACATTCCAATGTCGGTGAGAGGTATTGAATTAGTATAGTTATACTGACGAGACTTTAATAGTCGAAACGAAGTAATATCTTCGTCTATAACAAAGACAGTTCGTCTATAACAACAGAGGTGATGGCTCTTAAATCCATTGGTCGATAGAAAGGTTTAGTTCAGACGAGAGGAGTGCTTAGTCATACTCGGATGTAGTGGGTTCGATTCCCACACTATCACTAAAATACAAAATTATGCAAGTAAGAGGATACGATAAAAGATTATATAAAAGAGATTTTAAAGTAACGGAAGAAGTGAAATCTTTTGGAATTACCTATAAAATAGAAATGTGGGATGAGTATGGTTGTAAAAGAACTATTTACGAAAGAACTAAAGAACTCGTAACAGAAAGAGTGTATGATTGGTGGGAAGAAACTGAAGAAAGAAATGAAAAAAATAAAATAGAACAAAAAGTATTAAATAATTTAGTAAAAAAAGAAATAAAATGACAGAAAAAGAAAAGAAAGAAAACTTAATAGGAGTATATATATTCTTAGGTGGATACATAGTGTTTATGGTAATGTTATTAATGTTAAACTCATATAACTCATGAAAATAGAAAGAGAAATAACAATAATAAGTGGTTTTATGGGATTTACTATCGGAGTATGTAGTATGATGATGGTGAATGTAAATAAAGAAATAATAGAAATAGAAAGAGACGTAGTTCCTATCCATTTAATACAAGAAAATATAAATACTTGTGAAGATATGATCGAGTGGATGAATGAAGATATCTTTAATGGACAAGATTCTACTATGTTTGAAATGTATATTTATAATTTAGAACAAATGACTGAGGAAAATAGATATATTTTACAAACTGAATACGATTACTAATGGATAATATATATGTAAAACAATAAATAATATGGAAAGAAGAAAATGGTTCGTAGAATATAAAAACTCAGGTGGATTTGGAGAAGGAATGGAAGTAGAAGGAGCAAGTGAACACGATGCTATTCTTAATGTAGTAGATATATTAAGAGAAGATTGTGATTTTATCTCTAAAATAATAAATGTAGAAGAAGTAAAAGAATAAAATATGAAAGGAATACAATTAAGACAAGAGTTGATGTTAGATTTACTTCAAATGAAGGAAATATCTACATACAGACAACAAAAGAATGGTACGAGAATATTTCAACTACCAATTAAAAAGTACGGTCAGTTTATTGAGGTGGGTTCATTCGAATCAGGTTACGTAAGAAGAATGAATGGTGGTTACACACCTTATCAATTAAATAAGACAGAAAAGTATGATCACTATTACAAAGATTACAAATGGAATGATGACTATTCTGAACGAATTTACACAGGTAAATACAACAAACATGTATGTGTGAGGCGTATAAAAATAGATAATGAGTACGATAGAATTAATTACTTAATAACCTTTTGTCTCAAAAACTATTATGTAAATCAAGCAAATATGATAGAAGATGGTAAGTTTATACCTAAATGGAAACATGAAAGTTTATGTAAGGAAATATATAACGATGGTTTTCACGCGGGTAAAGAAGAACCAGAAGTAAAAGTAATAGTAAATGGACATAGATATAACGTAATATAATGGGTAGACAGAATAATAAATTAATAGAAAATATAAGAAAGTTAAATGAAAAAAAGAAAATTGAACAGCAAGAATCCCAAATACTGGGACAAAAGCCAGGTAACTGGACCAGAAATAA
>Ga0208669_1001040_pt1 | contig 10443 bp, 1 predicted proteins | sample 21_taG_FD_184095 | JGI IMG/M metagenome (GOLD analysis project Ga0208669, IMG submission 184095) | Marine viral communities from the Subarctic Pacific Ocean - 21_ETSP_OMZ_AT15319 metaG (SPAdes) (version 2) | ecosystem: Environmental > Aquatic > Marine > Oceanic | place: Pacific Ocean | collected...
AAACCTAGTTAGTATATGTAGCAACTCGTGCACGTAAACCTCTTGTGCAGTTTGCTCAGAATGTGTTTCAGGTCTAAATTTATTAAAATTGACTGTTACTGAAGATTCGCCAATGTTAGCTTCTCCATGAGCTTTAACAGTGCTTTCATTTAGCGTTAAAGTAGTATCATCTAGAATTACCCCTGCTTGACTAATAATCTCTGTTAAAACACGTTGTAAATGCCCTTCTTGACGTTTTTGGTCACCTTTATTAAGATAAGAGTCTTTTCCACTTAAACCTAATGTTTCAAAGATTGATTGTAAATTTTCTCTTAAAGAATTTGTTTGATAAATTTGTTTTAAATCATTATCAACTATGTTGTCTATTGAATTTAAATGATCTGTAAATAAAAAATCAGTTCCTCCTGTATCAAGAATTGATTTAATGTGTTCATTATTTTCTTTTAATTGTTTTTGTAATCCAGCTCTTTCTTTTTCTTCTTTAACTCCAAGACCTAAAGCATCGTCTAATGTGTTATATTCATCTATCTCTTCTATTAATTGGGCTTTATAAACTAACAAGTCTTTGATTAGTTTTTTATCAGCATCAGTTAACTCAACATATCTAGAATCATTTTCTATTTGAGTCAGACTATCAATATCTATAAAACTAGTATCATCTGCTTCTTTGTTTTCTTTTTCTTTTCTTTTAGCATCTGCTACTATTTCATCAACTTTTATTTCATCAATCTTATCTTCATTATTAAATAAATCACCTTGGCTTCTTTGGTCATCTTCTTTAAGTGCTTCGATACTTTCTATACTTATACTTAAAGCTTCATCTAATAATGAATCATCTTTTATGCCTAATAAGTCTCTTACAGTTTCTACTAATCTTGTCCAAACTGATTTATTTGTAATTTTTTTACGTTTTAAGTATTGTTGTACATGTCCACTAGTTAAAGTTTGAGTTAAAAATTCAGCTAATGCTTCACTATCTCTTAAACCTTCAGGATTGCCAAATGCTTTACTCATACGTTTACGAGCATTTATTTGAGATATATCCCAATTCTCAATACCACCATAAAGTAAATATTTAATACTGCTTTCTTCTTGTCCTCTAATATCTCCTCTAGCAGGTTTACCATCTAAACCCATATCACGTTCATATTCTTTTTTAATTGCTTCTCGAACTTTCCACATTTTTTTAACAGCATTGTTTTGTCTTAAAGTTCTATCTTTAGCATCTGTTTTTAAAATTCTTTGACTTGCTGAATGTATAAGTTCATGTAATAAAACTGTTGAACCTGCTTTAGGTTCTATTAAAATTAAGTTAGGTCGCATAGGCTGACCACTTGCGTGGTGATATGACCTTTCTGTGCCATCTACTGCTTCAGAACTTCTTCCATATCTTTCAAAATCATAACTTACTACAGTTGTATCAGACAGTAACGGTATTAGTAATTTAGCTATTTTTCTCACATAAGCCGTTTGATTTTTAGATTTAGATAATTGAATAGCAGCATCTTGTGCTCCTTTAAACCCATCAATAATTTCTTCAGTAAGCGTAGTGCCTCTAAGTCCAACTCTTACAAGTGGTTTAGGAGGTTTTACTTTTCGTTTAGGTTTAGCTTTTGGATCAACTAATGATTCAGGTAAATACATTTGCGATATAACCCATGTATCTATATCACCGTATTTTTCTATTAAAGCTTCTAAATTAGTTTTTCTTTGTAAAATTTTGTCTTCTAATATTTCTTGTAAACCCTCTATAGTTAGAGTAGCCTGTTCTTCTTCTAAATTTGTTTTATTTTCTAATAAAGTACCTAATCGTAATCTTTGTATTCTTAAGAAATTTTCTTGTTTTTGTGTCAGCTTCTTTTTCTTTTGTAACTTATCTATAGAAATTTCAATTTCTTCAATTTTTTCATTTAATTTTAAAATTTCTTTAACAATCTGTTTTCCTCTAAAAGATTCTGTTTTTAATTGTTTATCAATGTCTTTTAGATTTATTCCATATTTAGATGCATTGGCTACTACTTTTCTATATTGAGCTAACGTTTCTTCTAACATTACATGCTCAATATTTTGTTTTATAAAACTTTCATTATATTTTTGAGCATTACTAATAGCGTCTTTAATTGGAGATATAACAGCATCATAAATAGGCAATACTTGTTGTTTTTGTTCTAATAAATCACCTAATACTACTGAATCCATATTTTGAATCATATTTATTACTGCTGATACACCAGGTTCAGCAAGGTCAGTAGTTCCAGTATTACTACCAATGCGGGCTTCTTTTTCTCTTTTAATAGGTTTAAATTTACGAGAACTTTTATCCCAAATAATATTTTCAAACTTCTTAGTTTCAACTTCTACACGAGTCCCAATAGTATCAACTTGTTTAATTAACTGTATCAATTCTCCTTCATTTTCACTCCAAGGACTATTCATCCTTGGCATAAGGTCATCTGCAAGCTCTGCAGCAATGTGCATTCTTATAGCTGAATTAGTTAAACTTCCTTTTGGAAATTCAGAAGTACGCTTTTTAAACTCAGAATAGAATATAAAAAATTCTGCTTCTACTATTTTTACAAGAATTTCTCTTGATTCTTTAATAGGTTCTAATAAAGTTTCTAAAGCATTTTTAAATAGATTAGTTTCTTCATCTGCATATATTGATTCAAAATATTCTTGTATCTTAGCTTTTCTTTTTGAACTAAATTTAAAATCATATAATTCGTTATTTTCAAGTTTTTTTGTAAGTTCAACTTTTATACCAATACTAGTTTCTAAAGCATATTTAATTGCTGCAACTTCACGTATAGCAGCATCACGCTCTGCTTTATTAGTTGCTTTGTTATATGCAGTTTGATGTTTAGCTAAAGTATCGTATAAATCAGGAACAATTTTTCCTATTACGGCATTAATAACCTTTTCTACACCTGCACCATAGTTACTAATCATTACTGGATTTTTAGCTAAATCTCTTGCAAATTTGCTAAGACTTCCATCTTTTTCTAATAACTTACCATGTAATACATTTACAGCATTTGCTTCATTAACTGATAATCCTTGTATAGCTTCTACAATTTTTCTAGAAAATGCTTGATAAACATCATCTTTACCACTTGCAATAAATTTTTCATAAGTATTAATAGCATCTTTTTGATCAACAAATACACCAATTCTTTCTAAAGCTTCTTTTAATTCTTCGGGTGTACCATCTAAAAATTGCAATAATCCAATTGCGTAACCGTTTGTAATACCATCAGTTTCAACACCTAATGTAGTTGTAAATGCTTCTTTATCATCATAATTTTTTAAAGCAACTACTGCTTCAATTAAATGTGTACTTGCCCCATCAACAATATCTTCTTTCATTAACTCTGTTAAAGCATTAGAGAAGTTTTCAGGAGTTGCGTTTATAGCATTTTGAACAGCTTCATTTTGATTAATAGCATTAAATAAATTAATACCTTCTTCTAATGTTTTGATGTTGTACCCAAATGCTTGAACAACACCTAATTTAAACATTGCCCTATCAGAATCTGTTTTTATTGTAGATTCAGAACCTACTGGGTTAAACAAAGCTCGCATTATCTTACTACGTTGTGGGTTGATAGTATTACTGTCTATGCGTAATCTATGTTGCGTCTGTGCTTTATATCTAAAGTAAAAGCCTCTTAAGCCATCTTTTTCTCTATTGTTATAGTAATCAAAGATATATTCAATATCTTTTAGTTTTTCCCTATTAGCAGACTCAACAGCTTCTCTATTTTCTGAATGTTGCTCATTAAGTTCTTTATAGCCTATTAACTCTTTTAAAGCATTGTTAATAACTAAATTACCTTCTTTATCTTTAATTAATTTACCATCTTTGTCTAGATTCATTAGACTAATAAATAAGTCTAATTCAGATTCTTTTCCTATCCATTCAACATTTTGTAACTTTTTAATAAGATTTTTTACTTTTTTACCAAGCTTATAAAAGCTATTATCTGTTCTTTCTTGTACACTTTTAGGAACTGTAAATGATATATCTCTTGTAGCACTGTCAGCACCTTTAATCTTTTTTAGTTCTTCAGTGTTGTCTTTAAATAACTTTAATAAATCAGAATCGTTAATTTGTATTGTATTCCACAGTATGAATTCGACACCGTCTTCTTTTAACTTGTTTATATAAGCAAGGTTTGGATTATCAAAATGTTTAAGTGGGTAACTGCCCCGTCTTAATTTAAATAGACCGTTATCTTTTTTATCTTCAGAATTTACTTTTCTGGCAGTTTGGATTGCTAATAATCCTAAAGATGCACCAGCTACATTTCTAAAGTTAGAGTCTCTAATTACTACACCTCTAAAAGATGAATCTTCTTCAATTTTGGCAATGTTCTTTAAAAACTCTTTTTCAGAGTCTTTTTCAAATTTAACATTTAACAGATCAAACATCTCTAAACCTATATCTTTACTAGCATTTCTAGTAAAAATACCTGCATTACCCCAAATAGCAATTTCTTCGTTACCTAATCTATCTGTTTGTTTAGCATCTCCATATAATAAATCAGATATTTCAAACATAGCTCTAAAATTGCTATGTCCTACATTTGCTGCTGCATAGTGCATAGTACTAAGCATCATTGCAAAAATTACTTCATCTGGCAAATTTCCATCTTTATCTGAAAAAAGTCTAAAAGCTTGTTTTGCTAGTAAACCATTTGCAAGATCTGTTTTATTTAAACCTAAGTTAATTGAATTAAACGCTTTTTTAAACTCAATAAATTGACTTACTAATGCTTTTCCATAATCACTTTCTGGGTCTACTTTAACTTTATCAAGTAATAATTTAATAGATGTTTCATCTAAATTTTTATTTTGATTGAATGAAAAGAAAGAATCACGCTCTATGTCTTTGACTCTAAATAAATCAGTAACAGTTAGTACTGTATCTTTTAGTTTTATAAACGTATTAGCAAACTTAGTTAAAAAATGATTTGCTGTTTTTTGTCTAAGCTCTACAGCTATAAAGTTTTTAAGTTCTAATTTATGATTTGCAATTTTGTAATTTAATGCATCTACTTTATCTTGTATTTCGACTCTATTAAAAGGGTTTTCATTTTTTAATATATCTTTAAGAGTATCTCTTTCAGCACTTAATTTTTTTATAAGATTTATAACTCTAGTCTGATAAGCTTTTAAACGTTTATTACGATTAGCTCTAGTCTGTTCTTTAGGATTTGCTAGTTCATCAGTAGATACATCTTCATCTATAACTTCTTCTGCTTCTAAAATAATATTTTCAATTTCTTCAGCAGTTGCACTATCTACATTGTTTGCTTCTTGTTTAGCTGCTTCTTTTTTAGTTGTTTTTTTAATTTCAGCTATTATTTTTCTAGCTGTATTCTGGTCTGCTTCAAGTTTTGCTTGGAGCTTTAACCACTTTTCAAATTCAGCTTTACTTTCAAAATCTTTTTCAGTTGCGCGTTTACCATTTATAAAATATGGTGTAGCGTCTGAAATTCTAACTTTCATTGATTGTATAACACCGTCAACTTTTTGAACTTGTATGTTTGCAAGCATTCCACCGAATTTTCTTAATTTTTTCTCAAATTTCCACATGAACTCTGGAAGAGCAAATTCATCTGGATTGCTATAATCTATTGTTGTATCTTCAGGTTTTTTAGGTTTAGCTTTAGGTTTACTTTTAGGCTTAGCTTTAGGTTTACCTACATCATCAAGACTTCCTTTATCTTCTTGATTCTTAGCAATAATTTCATCAATCTTCTTTTGATTAGCAATGATAGTATCATTTAATTCTTTGTTTTTAACTTTACTATCTACATTATTAAGCACATCAGCTATAACTGCTTTTATATTTTTTGCATATGCAATCTCTAATTCAAGTAATTCAATTAATGGATCACTTTTAGCATTAATATACCAATAGTTATTTAAATCAGAATCAGGTAATTTTTTGCGGTTTGAATAGACTTCATATGTATTCTTATCTACGTATACATCAGTTTTATTCTTTTTTCTATTAAATATAGCTTTAGCTTTTTGCCAGGCTTTATATTTAAGTTCTAATCCTAATACAAAATCATCAAACTGAGTTTCTTCAAATACATTATTTTTAGCATTTTCTAAATATGTTTCTAGACCTTTAAACTTACCTTTACGACCATTAATAATTTCTTCATGTACTTCTAATAAACTCTTTTTAGCATTTTTAAGTACTTTCTTTATTGCTTTAAAACTATCTCTAACTTTATTTTTTCTTTTAGCTTGTTCTTTTTGAGCTCCTTGTAAACTACCTAATGTGGCATTATCAACTCCTTCATTTAATATATCTATATCGAGAGAATCAGTATCTTGTTCAGTAGCCGTTTCTTGTTTACTTTCTTTTTGTAATTTATTAATCTCAGTTACAATGTTTTCTTTTAATTGAGTAAACCCTGCAATTTTTAAATTAATATCTTTTAACGCGTCTTTATCATTAGTTTCTTTTTTATCTTTTTGTAATGCTATTATTGCTTGATTAACTTCATTATATGCACCAAGTAAATTACTTCTTTTTTGTTCACGTTCTTTAACACTTAAATCATTATCTTTTGTTGATTCGTAATCATCATATGCTGCTTTAGCAACATCAAGCAAATCACTAAGCTCTTCGTTAGTTTTAGTTACAGTTCTTTTATTTTTAAATTTAAAGCTACCTAATGCTTTATCAATTTTCTTTAATTCTACTTTAGGTAAAGCTATTCTTTGACCTGCGTTATTTTTAGATAACCTATCTATTTGTATACCCAGTTGATTACGAGTATTTTCTAATTGTTTACGTTTTTTATTAGATAAATTAGGATCTTTAAGCTTTTCATTAATTCTATTTATTTTAGCAATAGACTCGTTAATTGCTTTTTTAATGACTTTAACACCTTCTTTAGATACTCTCCGCCCTTTACTGTCTATTTTTGCTAACTTATTGTCAGCTACTTTGTTAGCTTTAGCAATTTGCGCAGCTTTTTCTTTTTCATAACGAGGACGTCTATTTTTAAATTTCTTAGATAATCTATCAAAACGTTTAGTAATTTTATCTATTTTTGCATCACGCTCTTTGATTATAACAGTTCGTTTAACTGCATTTTCATTTGTAGCACTACCTGTATTAAGCTTATCTAAAGCCGTATTTATGCTTTCTTTAGCACTTTTTACATTAGAGTTACGTTCACCTGATGGTAAAGCTTTTTGGTCTAATTCTAGTCTATTTAAAGTATCTGATAAAAATATAGCTTTAGCTGTATTATCTAAAGCATTATAATCATCATCTAAATTTAATCCTAAATTTTCAGCTTCACTTTCAATATTATTTATTGCATTATTTAAATCTCTTTCACTGTTAATACTTCCTTGTCCAGTAGCAGCTGAATCTCGTGCTTCATTTGCTTCATCTCTTATTTGTTGTATATTTCTATTTAAAGCCCCTTTGTCACCTTGAAATCTATTAATTGTTTCTGTGACTGTAGAAATGCTTCCGCTGAATGTAGCACCAGGAACTAAACCTGCTACGATAGAATTAAGTAATCCAGATCTAAACTCTGCACTTTTAAAATCTGGTAAATGACCTTCTTTAATTAAATCTTGTGTAACTTCTTCTACAATAAATTGCAACCCTTCTGTTGTACCTTCAGTTAAGCCTCCTGATAATATTTCTTTACCTATGTTTCTAGCATTTTTACCTGCATTATTTTTTTCTAAAGATTGTCTAGCTCTAGTTCTTCCAGCTTTAGTTAGTCCTAATTTACGTAGTAGTTTAAGGGGATAAAACGCTTCTAAAGCTCCTGCTATAGTACCACCTGCTAATGAGCCTAATTGCGCTTTTAAATCTCTTTCACCAGCTTGAGCTACATCACCATAAATACTTCCTGTTTCCATACCTATAGCAGAACCTACAGCTCCAAAGCCTGCACTAATATTTTTTGTTTTATTAATAAATTGTTGAGCAGATTTACTTAATACTTTATTACCAGTATATTTTTTTATTCCATATTTAGCAGCGCTTTTAGCAGCTAAACCTGTTAATCCACCAGTACCTATCATTAAAGCCATAGAAGGTATAGCTTCACCTATTAATGCTCCAAACTTATTTAATAGCATTTGAGGATCTGACCAATCCATATCTTCAATTTTTGGTAAATCAACACCTGCTTCTTGAGCTTCTTCTAATGAACGTAAATATTTTTGAATTAACCAATCAGCAGTTTGTTCATCACCTGTTAAATCATAATATAAAGCTCCTAAACCGTAAGCTGTAGCTTGTATATTATTAACACCTCTATCTACACTTCTTGTTAAACTATCCCAAAAACCTTTAGGTTGTCTTTTAGAGTAATCTCTTTGTGCTTGATTTAAAGCTAAAACATCATCTATATAAGATTGTTTATTGTAATCACTGTAAAACATAGCATTGTTTTCACGTGTATTCATTACTTCATTAATGATTTCACCTGTAACAGGATTACGTACAGTTATAAGAGGTCTACCAAAGTATCCTACGCCATCCTCACGGATGTCTACGGATACAGTATTACTATTAGGGTCTTGTCCTTTAAGTAAAGCAGCTTTAAAAGCTTCAGCTTGTTCAGCTCCTGCTTTGTTTAACATATCTTGAGTTACCATCCAAGATGGTATACCATGAATTTTTGCATAAGCAGCACGATGTAAATTCCATTTTTTGCTGCGTTTTTGTCCTTCTTCAGGAGCTACACTACCTAGATAAGGTATTAATTGATTGTTTTCGTCATATTTAGCAGTTTCAAAAGCATCTAAACTAAATCCTTTAGGATTGCCATCTCCTGCGCTTAAACGACCAAGTAGATTAAGAGTATCTCCATCAAAACCAGTTTCAAACTCAAATTCTTGATTTATAAATTCTCGTTTCTTTTCTTCACTTTTTATACCTAGTTCTACTTTTTTCTGATCTATTAAATCTAATATAGTAGTACTTTCTTTAAGAGCGTTTAATTTTTCACTGAGTTCAGTTTTTTCAGGGCTATTCTCAGTTAAAAACTGATTAAAATAATTGTTTTCAATTGCCATTTATTTATCAAGGGCATTATACAAAACAGTTAGTGCATCTAATCTTGCTAAATTTTGTGCATCATTTGCATCAATTTCTTCTTCACTATATCTTTCAAATAATCGTTTGATGTCTTCATCATCATAAGCTCTACTATTAAATTGGTTTAATGCATTATCATAGAATCGTTGATAATTTGGACTTTCTCTTAATTCGTTACTAACTGTTTGAGAACTTTTTCTTTCTCCAAATATTTTATTTGCTACATCTTCATTGTATAACTGTTGATCTTTATTTCCAACATTTTGTTTATAAATTTGATTAAAAATTCTTTTAGCTTCATCAATACCTTGTTTTTCTACAATATCAGGGTTATTTTCTCTAAATACTTTAAAGTATTCGTTTGTATTAACCATTCGTGTAGATAAACCAGGATTATCGTCTTTACCTCTGTATTTATAATAAATTAAATCTACTAATGCTGCTTGGCTTTCAGGCGAATTATCTAATACATAATCTTCTCCATCAATACCTGTAAAAGCAAACTCATCTTGACTTCCAAAAGGTAAACTAATATTATCTTTAAAAGTAATTAATGAATCATTCGCTAACTGATTAATTTCTTCTGCCGTAATTTTGCCAGCTAAACCAACATCACTACTTAATAAACTTTGCTTAGAGTCGTTAAATGCAATAATATCATCTTGGTCAAAACCTGAACCACTACCCCAAAATGTATCGTCATATTTATTTACATTTTGAAAAATACCATCTTTACCTGTAGGGTCACCTCCCCAAACTGTTCCTGAATTACCTTGTTTTTTAGGTGTGCTACTTCTATTTGTAGATTTATATTGATTTTGTTCTTTAATTTCTAATATTTTATTATCATGCAATTTTTGAGCAACTTCTTCAGCAACAACAGCTTCAGCTGCTAATTTTTGATTAAACATGTCCATTTCTCTATCAGGAGCACCTAATTCATAGTTAGTTTTATTAACTTGATCTAAGTTTAACCAAGATTGATTAGCTGCATTAATCATAGCATCACGTTCTTCTTGACTACCTGCTGCCATTAAATCTGCTACAAAAGCATTTGTTTCTGATGTTTCTTTATCTGTTGCAAATTGATTAATGTTTTCACCAATAGTACCTAAACCTTCACTCATACCTCTAGCAGCTTGATTAGCTGCATTTAAAATACCTGAAGGGTTAGAAGGTGCTATGTTCTTCCAAGTTACTGCAGCCATAGTGTTCTCCTATTAACCTACGTAGTTCGTGCCAGAAGGTTTACCACCTACATAAGACCCGTAGTCTGTTCTACCTTGTGCTTGTTTCCACGCATTTTGATTAGCTATCTGATTATTGACAGCAGTTCTTTGAGATTC
>Ga0208669_1001041_pt1 | contig 10440 bp, 6 predicted proteins | sample 21_taG_FD_184095 | JGI IMG/M metagenome (GOLD analysis project Ga0208669, IMG submission 184095) | Marine viral communities from the Subarctic Pacific Ocean - 21_ETSP_OMZ_AT15319 metaG (SPAdes) (version 2) | ecosystem: Environmental > Aquatic > Marine > Oceanic | place: Pacific Ocean | collected...
AACAGACGGCAGTAGAGATATATCTTTTGATGACGGTAGTGGAAATGGAGCACAAATATACAGGGCAAATCGTATTCTTTCTGTAGGCAACTACACAGAAACTACACAAGCAAAAGCAACTAATCTGTCTCTAACCCTTAGTGGAGAATCACTTGGGCTTTCTTATGCAGTTACAGGAAATCTATCTTCAGGTTCTTTTGCGACTACTACTAATTATCATAATGGAGATATAGTTGATTTTGTAGAAACAGGATTTATTGAAGGAGATAAAGTAAAAGTTGTTAAAAGCAATGGAACAAATTTTTCAGATGGAGAGTCCGAAAAAATCTTTATTATTTCAGGGTTTTCTAACAGCAATAAAACTGTTAGTCTACAAAAAACAGGAACGGATAGTGATGATAGTGACTTTGTAACTTTAAATGATACTTCCCTAACCTTTACCTTAGAATCTGAAGAATTAAAAGGAGCATTACTTGATAGAGGAACAGATCTTGCAAATCCTTCTTTTCTTAATCGTGAAGTTTTTGTTCATAAAGTATTTTTTGATCCAGATAATTCAGAAAGCCCCATTGGTAACACAAGTATACTAACTTTTAAAGGGATTATTTCTGGAACAAGCATTAATGAAGGTGAAACCAAATCAAGAGTAAAATGGACTTTAACAAGTCATTGGGGAGACTTTGCACAGGCAAGTGGAAGAATTGGAACAGATGAACTACATAGAGCTTTAGACGGAAACGGGCAACCTGCACCACTTCTTAGCCAAAGACCAGAGTATGCTACAGATTTAGGATTTTTACATGCAGAAACCTCACTAAATACAATAGCAATTTATCAAACAACTGAAACTCGTTTTGAAACTAAAACTAAAAGAAGAGGAGGACTTGCAGGACTCGCTGGGGGTAAAAAAACATATATTGTTGAAAAACAAGTAGAGGTAGACAATGAAGTAGATTTAAGTATATACTTACAAGGAAGATATATCCCTGTTGTATATGGAGTACAAAGAATAGAAGGTGTACCTATTTTTGCAGATACGTTAAATAGCAACTCTAAAGAAGTATATGTAGCATATACAATTGCAGAAGGAGAGATTCATGGACTATATAACTTATATATAGAAGGCGCTCCATTAATTTGCACAGATAAAAATGATTTTGATGTTAGAAATTCTTCAAATGGTACAGATAAAGACAATAGTCAGTTACAATGCTATGGAAGAGCGGATAGAGGAGATACTCTTAGTGGAGACACTTTAACAACAACAACAATTTTTCCAGATTTTAGTGATGATATAACAAGACTTCAAAATCAAGGAGGCGGTGGACTTGGTCGACATATAAGAGCGATCAGAATTGCTGCCATGAGAAAAGCAGAAACAATAGGAACTGAAAATTCAATTGTTTCTGTAGAAGCAGACTCAAGTTCTTATGGACTTCAACATGAAGAGACAGCTAGTATATCTCATCCTTATCCTTTGAAGTTTAGTTTCCATATGGGAAGAATGAATCAAAAATCAAACCCATTATTAACTACAGTAGCTAATTCCAATGGATTCAAAAGACAAAATGATTATTTTGAAAGCACTGAAAGTTACTGGAGCTCAGATCATAGACTATTAGATACTGCGTATGCAGTAATGAAATTCGAAATAGACGAAGACCAAACAACAATTCCTGAAGTAGAGTATGTAGTAAAAGGAAAACTTACAGAATGTTTTAACTATGATGGAACATATAAACACGATTCAGTAATAGGAGCAAGTGATAATCACGCAAACTTTAGTGAAGGCGACAGTGTAACAGTAGAAGTTTCTTCGGATGGCTCAAGCTGGAGTGCTTTATCAGGCTCTTTTAGAATACTTGATAAATATAATTTTACAACTTCACGAAATTCAGCTTTTTACAGATTTAGATTAGATTCAGTTCCTGACTTGACTTATACAGGAGGAGTTCCTTCCAAGAAATATTTACGACTAAAATCGGGAAGTAATTACTGGCATATGCTTACTTATAATAATGATTTAATAAGTACAGCAACAACTTTTCCAGAACAAAAAATTGCATCAGCAACTATATCTACAAATGGTAGTGGTGAACTAAGTGCTACTGTTTCTTCATCAGATGCTACAGCTATATCAACTTTATTTTCAGGTATAACAAATTCACAGACAACAAGTAATGCATTTTTTGAGTTTTATAGTATTCCTGAAAGTCTTTTAAATGTAGATAAATCAAACTTACAAGGAACTTTAAGTGGAACAACTCTTACGTTTCCTGGAACTACATATACTCCAAATCAATCAATTTCAGCAGAAGTACAACCAGCAGGAACTTATGATTTTTCAAGTATTAGTACTGTAAATAGTATAACAAATGCAAATGCGATTGTTGGTTCTATTATAACAATTATAGAGACTAAAGAAACAAGAGAAATAACAGCTTTTGATACTACAAATAAATTCATAACTTTAGATGCTCCTTTTGTAACTACCCCAAATACAAGTAATACTTTTACAATAACTGGAAGAGGAAGAGACTTGAGAGCTTCAACAAATCCAGCAATACAAACATTAGATTATTTAGAAAATGATAGATTTGGTAAAGGCCTTTCTATAGACAATGATATTGACTTAGCAAGTTTTAAAACTTCAGCTTTACTATGTGATACTCGTTCAGATGTTACTGTAAATTTAGCAAGTTCAGCTTCTTGTACCGCAGGAGATGTTTATAAAATAACAACTGATAATACAAGTTCAGGAACTCATGTAGCATCAGGAAAAGTTTTAACAAGTACTTCAAGTTCTTCTAGCGTTATATTTACAGAAATGTCACATAAATTTATGCGACCTTTTGCTAATTATATTAATTATAAAGTTGGCGACATAATCTACACAACTGATGATACATACTACAGAGTAAATACAGCTGGACTAAAAACTTCGGTTACAAGTGGAACAACATTAATAAGTTCTGTTACTTTACATAAAGTTTCAGGAAGCGGACCCAGCACTTTATCAATGTCTGTAGATGGAAAAATACCAACTTACAGTTTATATGACTCTGATTATGTAAAATATTGGAGATATCTAGGATGGGAAGATCAAAGGCAGTCCTGGGCAACTAGACATCAAACAAGTTTTGTTTTTGAAACTGCTAAACCCATCTTTGATAATATAAATGCTTTACTTAGCCACTTCAATGGTATATTATCATATAGTAATGGAAAATATACTTTAGATGTAGAAACTCAAGTTGATACTCCTACTGCGAGTATTGCACAAGGCGTACAAAGTAATCCTCTTTATATAGACGAGACCGATATTATTGGTTCTATTTCAGTAGTAGACAATAGTCAAAAAAATTCAAAAAATACAGTCAAAGCAAGTATTCCTGATCCTGCCAATAATTGGGCTACGAGAAGCGTAAGTTTCTTTAACTCAGATTTTTTAAAAGCAGACAGAAATGTAGTAAAATCAGGAAGCTTTCCGTATACAGGAATAACAAGCTACTATAATGCTAGAATAGGAGTAGAAAAAGAATTAATACAAAGTAGATTTAGTAAAGAAATTAGTTTTACAGTTGGTGCAAGAGGGATATTATTAAAAGCTGGAGAAGTGATTGCTTTAACTTATGAGCCTTTTGGATTTAATAGCAAATTATTTAGAATAGAAAATATAAATTTTTTACCTAATTGTAATGTTTCAGTTAAAGCAAGAGAGTATGATGATAATATATATGCAATTACTCCACAAAGAGCAAACAATGCACAAAGAGCTGCTACAGGAGGTAGCGGTAATCTAAAACCGCCCACAGCTCCAACACTTAACTCTGTAACAACAACAAAACCAGGAATTATAACTCTTAACTGGACAAATGCAACTAATTTTAAAGAAGCAATTGATTCCACAGAAATTTGGAGAGCATCTACTCAGGGATCAAGTGGTGAAATTACTTCTCATGCATCTTTAATAAGTGTTGTAGATAATGTAACAACTTTTTCTGATGCAGTTGGAGAAGCAGGCACATTTTATTATTGGATTCGTCATAGAAGACTATCTAAATATACACAGAACCAACTTTCAAAAGCATTATTTGGATCTTTCAATGCAGCAATAGGTGCAGGTACTACAGGAACAGCAAAAGTATTATCTCCACAATTAGATGTAGATGTTTCAAGTGTATCTTTAAAATTTAATTCAAGCGGGGCATTATCTCCTTCAGGAACAGCTCAGGATGTAACTCTTACCGCAACTCTTAGAAATATAACTCCTAGTAATGGAGTAACTTTTACTATACTAGATGCTGATCAAACTTCGCAAACTGATATACAATTTACAAATGGAAGTACAACTTTAACAGATACTTCAAGTCCTTACCAAGCAGTCATAGATGCAAGTTCAGCTTCTAATGCTACAACTAATAAACTTATTAAAGCAACTACTACTGATACAAGTGGGGAAGTATTTAATGAACTTATTCCTTTAACTGTAACTTCAGATGGTTCTGCAAGTGGTGCTAATGGTACTGATGCAATTGCAATAAAACTTTTACAATCTACAAGTGTTATAACTTATGGAGCAACGGATGACACAGAAACTCCTTCAGGACAAACTATTACATTTACAACAGAAACTCAAGGAGATGGAGAACTTACAGGAACAGCCTTTTATGAATTCATAGTTGATGGAACTACAAAAGCAAATACTAGTACTAGTACATTTACTCTAGCAGACTCTGACGAGCCAGATCCAAATGAAACCGTACAAGTTCGTGTAAAACTTAGAGACGGAGGTACAACAGGAAGTGTAAAAGCCCAAGATATCGTAACTATTTATGGTTTAAAATCTGGATCAGACTCAATTACTGCATTTTTAACAAATTCAGCGCATGTAGTACCCTCCGATAATGATGGAAGCTTAGCAGGTAGCGCCTTAGACAGTGCTGGGGGAACTTTCAAAGTATTTGTTGGTACAACTGACGTAACAACAAGCTGTAGTTTTAGTGAAGTATCAGGTCAAGAAACCTCAGGTTTAACAAGTACTATAAATTCAGGCACAGGAGTATATGAAGTAACAGGACTCACAGTAGACTTAGCAGTAAACACTTTTAGAGCTTCTATTCCTACTAATATTTCTCCTACAGGCAGTGCAGTAACAATAGATCAAACTTACAGTATTTCTAAATCTAAAAAGGGAAATAGTGGTGCAGGCGGAGATGATTCAAAAGTAGTGCAATTAACTGCAGCAGATTATTCAATTGTATATGATCAAGATGGTGCAAACCCTTCTCCTTCTTCTACAATTACTTTAACAGCAAGTACACAAAACTTTACTGATCCTTACTTTAAGTTTACAGGAGATGGTATAACTGATGAAACTTCTTATACTAATGGAACAGGAGCAAACGACACTTTTACTTTTAGCGTACCTTCATCACACTTTACAACTCCAAAAACTATAAGAGTGGGAGTTGCAGAGGCTGATGAAGCTACAACTGAAGTCTCTTTTGATACTATATCAATTTTTGGTGTAAGACAAGGGTCAAATGCCTATACAGTAATATTAGATAATGAAGCTCACGCGTTTGCCGCAAATTCTTCTGGTTCTATAAGTAGTTTTTCAGGCTCAGGAGCAACCATAGAAGCCTACAGAGGTGGCACACAATTAAATGGTATAACGAGCGGAACTCCAACTACAGATGAATTTAAAGTAACAGTTAGTCAAGCAAATAACATAACAGCAGGAGCCATTTCTAGTTCAGGAGATCCTGTTGTGATTGCAGATCATAGTGCAATGACTTCTTCTACTGCTTCTATTGTCTATTCAATAAATCTCGAGGGTATTCAAACAGTACTGAAAAAACAAAGTTTTTCACGAACAAATGATGGAACAGATGGAACAGCACAAGCAGGAATAAGACTTATAGAGCTAGAACTATACTATACTCTTGACTTTACAGGCTCAAGCACAAGTTTCGCTAACGTTACATCAGCTCCAAGCTCTGGAGTCTATAACTTTAGTAATGATACAATTGCTTCTATACCTACAGGGTGGTCACGAACAAAACCTGCTAATGAAGCAGGGAAACTCTCATATATAAGTACAGCATTAGCTGTTGAAAGCTCTTCCGGGAGTAATACAAGTAATACTTTAAGTTGGTCTACACCAGGAGCAGCCTTTTTAGGAATAGGAGTACAAAACTTTATATTTAAAAGAGCAACCTCTTCAGAAACTCCTAGTCAAACAGATTATCCTGCAATACCTAGTGGATGGTATGATAATATAAATAATGTTCCTTCTGGAAGTAATCCTATATGGACCTCAATAGGAACAGGAGGAATACCTCTTCTTTCATCAGGTAACTATACAGTTAAAACAACTTGGCAGCCTTCTTTCCAAATTCAAGGACAAGACGGAGACGATGGAGATGACGGCGCTTCAACAACAATAGTTTATTATTTGCAGACAGGATACGGAGCACCTAGTACTCCTTCTACAGGAACTTCAAACCCTCCTTCGGGGTGGTCTAGTACTGTTCCAAACGCAGCAGCAGGAAAATCTATTTGGAGCTCTGTCGGTACAAAAGCAGCAGGTTCTTCAAATTGGACATGGAGTGCTCCTGAGTTTTATCTAGAGTTTGATTTTGGATTTAAAGGAATATTTGAGAGCAATTTTTCAGCATTTAGTTTAGATAGTACAGGACTAGCAGCAATTGGAATATCGGGGGGAAGTAGTGGACAATTTTTAAATCATGCAGGAGGATTTTCAACCCCACCAGATACGAATACAACATACTCAGCGAGTGACTTTCAAATTACAGACTTAGGTGGGTACAGTGCAGGCGCTTATGCTAATGGTAGTCTTTCGAGCCAGCAGGTAACAAATGCATTAACTTATACACCATATAATGCTAGTAATCCAAATGGATATACAAGTAATACAGGCACGTATAGTTTACCAGGTGGTGGTTCAAGCGGACAATTTATAAATCATTTAGGAGCATTTGCAACCCCACCAGATACCAATACAACATACTCAGCGGGTGACTTTAATATAGGAGCACTTGCTGGTAGTCATTTTAATTCAAGTGGAGACTTTGATACTAGTACAACTTTAGGTAGTAAAGTAACTTTTGATGCTGGTAATAGTAGAATTGTTATTTCGGATTAATTATGGCAGATAGAGTAGTAATAGGACAAGCAACATATAGCGGATCTACAAAAAGTGGTTTATGGATAAGTAAACCTGGAGTTGACGTAATTGACGGATCTGGAAACATAACATCTGACTCTAATCTTTTATTTAATAGTGAAGATAAGTCAGGTGCAGGTAGATACGCAAGTACAAAAACATCATTAAAAGTAAGTGGAGCGTATAGTACAAATAATTTTTCAGGATCAGCGCCTACAAAAGATGGAGTAAGCTACAGAAGTGGAAGATACTTTCCGCTTTGTATTGCAATTGATGATGGAACTGGATTACTTTTAAATTATAATAGTACTAATAGTTCTAATTCAACTGTTTATTTTGATATAACAGGAAGCACTTATTTAAGCCATTTAGGATTAGGCACATCATCAACATATACACAAACTGATAGACAATATGAAACAGGTAGTTTTACTCAATTTTCTCCTTTTTATACAGGAAGCACTTATAGTTATAGCAGTGGAACAACAATGAATGTACGGCCTGTAACTTGGACAGCAGGAGCTGGAGATCACGGTACAAATTTAGGAGACTGGTTCACAGGAACATTAGGTGGAAGTGGTAACGCAAACCTTGAGTGGAATAGTCAAGGATATGGAAAAAGAATTGAATTTAAAAGAACCGACGGTACTCCTTTAAATAGTAAGTTTATTTATAAATCAACTGGTCAGTTTTACACACTTAGTAGAGACTACTTAGGAGGATTAGCACCCACAAACTTAAAAGCGGCAGTTCTAAACATGCCCTGTGCATATGGCTGGATGACAAGTGAATACATGGGATTTTAATTATGGCAAATAAAGTAATATTAGGAGCAAGAGGCTCACAAGGAGGACTTTTTGTAGCAAAAGCAAATAAAAATGCAGAATCAACTTCTACAAATGAAGATGATTATATGCTTTTTACAGGTTCAAGTGGTACAACAGGTGCTATTCTACAACAACCAGGAATTGGTTCTTCTAGTGCTACATCTACATCTGCAGTAACCACAGGATCAATTAGTGCAACAGGAACTTTTATTGCACAAATAGAAAATGCAGAAGTAAACGCTGCAGTTGTTGTTGGAAAAAGTCAAGCTTTCGTAAATAATCCTTCAATTACAGGAACAAGTACAAGTGCAAGTGTTTCTAAAGCATCCACGTTTACTTATAGAGATTTAACTTACAGTAACATAGCAGATACAGTTAAGTATAGTGCGATAACGGATATTTTTTAAAATGGCAGATAGAGTAGTAATAGGGCCTAGAAGCACTGGAGATGGAGTTTTTGTTTCTCAACCTTCTCAAGATGCAGGCAGTGCATCAAATACTGTTGCATGTTTATTTAATTCAAATACAAGAGAAACCTCAAGAGTAGTATCTTATGGACAAAGTAGTGTAGATGCAAGAACAACTGGAGATGCAACATATGATACTCCAAAAGCTATTTATACAGCTGCTTCAAGTGCAGCGCATGTAAACAGACACTATCATGGATTGGGATATGAGCCTTTAGTACTTATGCGATGGAGCTATAACAATACTGGAGGAGACGTGGCAGTAGATTTAAATAAATCACCTAATCTATTTGCAGTAACAGCTTATCCTCCTGCAGCTTCCGTTAGTACTTCTAGCGCATACCAGTTTCAATTTTTCTCTTTTAATTGGTATCATGCAAATACTATAGGGTATGGCTGTGATTTAGAAGTAGATTCGAATTATTTATATGTTGCAAATTACGAGTGCGGAGGCAGAGGAATATCTTCTTCAGTTTCACGACCAACATCAACTTTAACATTACAAGACAAGTTTGATGGATTAGATATAGTTTATGGGTATGTTGTAATGAACAGCCCGTCATTAGGAGTAAATATATGACAATATACACGGTTTTTTATAACCCAAGTACAAAAGAAATAATAAATGTTGCAAATGGAGTAGCAGATGATGAGTTATCGACTTTACAAGCGGAAGCGGGATGGTCAAAGCTACAAGTAGAGACAGATGTAACACCTACAGGACATCATTATGTAAATGATGCAGGTAATAATATAGTATTAAAAAGTAAATTTAATATAACTGCAAATGCAGATATAGTAGATATAGACGATGTAGTTACTTTTTCAAATGTACCAGAAGGAACAGACATAACTGTTTCAGGACAAATACATGCTACTATGGACAATTCTGGTACTCTTACTATGACTGCTAAAGAAGCAGGAGGATGGAGAGTGACCTTTGATAAAGATAAATTTTTACAACAAGTAATATTAATAGAAGTTAGGAGTTTAACAATATGAATATAGATCTAGAATTAGAAACAAGCAGTTATGCGAGTAAAAGAGCAAAATATTATCCAAATGGAGCAGAACAAATGGATGCTTTATGGCATGCCATAGACGATGGAAAATTTGGAGAAAATGCAAAATCGTGTGATTTTTATACAAAATTAAAAGAAGTAAAAGATAAATATCCTAAAGGATAAAGGGTAGCGACTTCACATTCCAAAAACAGTTCTTGACATCGCTGGTAAATTTTTGGTATAATTAACAGATTGGAGGTAATAGAAAAATGTCAGCAGGAACATATAATTTTACAATAGAGCAGGGGACAACTTTTAGTCGAGTCTTGACTTTGCAGGAAAACGGCTCAGCAATGAATTTGACTGGGTATTCTGTCGCCTCTCAGATGAGATCGACACACGATTCATCGACTGTTGTTGCTACCTTTTCGGGATCAGTAACTAATGCCAGTTCTGGGCAAATAACTCTTTCATTAACTAATTCTCAAACTTCCGCTATTGAAGAAGCAATATATGTTTATGATGTGGAAATTACTTCAGGAGCAGGAGCAGTAACTAGAATTCTTCAAGGAACCGTAACAGTTACGCCTGAAGTAACAAGATAATGGCAATCACAGTAACAGTAACAGAGACTCCAACTTATGTAACAGTAAATGAAACAAATAATACTGTTACTCTAAATAAAAGCGATAATCCAATACAAGTTACAACAAGTACAGATTTAGCAATACCTGTTTCAAATGCAACATCAGTTAGTTATACACAAACAGGATCACTTCCTGGAGGTAACTTACAAGACGCATTAGGCGACTTAGCAGACCAATTTTTTAGGCAAGCATCCACTCCATCTGGGGATAATTTAGCCGAAGGGGATCTATGGTACAATACGTCATCAGACGAATTATTTGTATATAGACAAGTATCAGGTGGATTTGAATGGCATACAATTG
>Ga0208669_1001044_pt1 | contig 10417 bp, 18 predicted proteins | sample 21_taG_FD_184095 | JGI IMG/M metagenome (GOLD analysis project Ga0208669, IMG submission 184095) | Marine viral communities from the Subarctic Pacific Ocean - 21_ETSP_OMZ_AT15319 metaG (SPAdes) (version 2) | ecosystem: Environmental > Aquatic > Marine > Oceanic | place: Pacific Ocean | collected...
GTCAGTACTTAAACCACTTGTTGCTACATAAGCAAAATATCCTCTCATAAAATATCTTGCGTGAAAATTATAATCCATATCAACCGTTGAATCAGTTTGAGCAACCGAAACACCGACCATTAGATTATCCATAACACCGTAACCAACGGTAGGGCTTACTGCCCAGTCTGTCCATGCGATATTTGCAACATCACCAGTACCAACATACCAATCACCTCTTTCTTGTGCTTGAGTAGAAAATACTGTAGCTATTGCTAACATCATTGTTAAAATCAATTTTTTCATAAAATTTCCTCTTTTTTTTAATTATTATTATTTGGTATTATTACCATCATCGCGCGGGTTTATTATCTATGCTTTCATAAATAGTAAACTTTTCCTTAAATTCTTTTTTTATTATATTTACAACTTTTGATATGTCTTGCGTTTTTTCATTTGTCATTTCTCGTATCAAAACGTAAATAGCTTTCTTATTATATTTTTCTATATTCTCTCTTCTTCTAAATAATTCTAAAACAGCGTATGCTATTTTTTTATCAGACTGCTTATTAAATCTTGCTTCAACACCGTCTTCATATCTTTCTATGAATATATTTGTAAAATCTTTAAGAGAATCTCTCCTATCTGCATTTGTTATCTCAGCTGTTATATTTCTGCTTGCATCAACAGCAAGTAAACTAGTTTTCTGCTTTAACATTTTGTATGCTTTATTATTTGTTTGTATACAATAATTTTTTGCAACTATACTAAAATATGAAAAAGCTCTACCTTTAGTTGCAGTATATTTATTAAGCTTCTGAAGTAAAAAGGCTATAACCTCATATTGCTTATCCTCTGTTGATCCGTCCATGTAAGGGAACTTAAATCTATTTATTATATTTTGACACAACTTCCAAATAGGATAATGTATATGCTGAGAATATACTTTATTTCTTTTTACATCACTCTTTTCAGAGTTATAAGCAATTATAGCCTTTTCAGTTATAGGTGTAAAATACATTTTATTCTTACGTTTCCTACCTCGTCTTTTTATATTCGGATTTAATAGTATATCAAGCTCCTCCTGATATTGCGGCAAGTTTTCATAAAATTTATCAACAGGGCTTAATTTTTTATTAGTCATTGTCAACATCTAACCCTTCTACTATATTTTTTAATCCTTGAAATATATTACCTACTTCATCGTCTTTTTCAAAAGCTTCTCGTAAATCAATAGCTCTCATCGCTTTTATTGTTTCCCGTATATCTGCTTTCTGTCTGAAGTATTCTAAGTCTTGTTCTTCTATTATATCTTCTAAGTGTTCTACTTTTTTCATTAAATTATATACAGCGTATCCCAATATTGCAGTTGTACATATAAAAAAATATCCTAATATCTCCATCATTTTTTATCTCCGTCGCCAAACAATCCAGCAAATATATCATCAACTGACTTGTTTGCAGTTGCTGTGTCAAGTGATTTCTTTTTGTATGTTGAGTTTTTAGCTTTCTTAACTTCACCTTCTACTTTATTTATTTCACCTTCTATTTTAGAAGCTATTAAATCTGCCTGGTGTAATACCAATGGCATATTTGTTTTGAAATTCCTATCAGCGTTATAGTGCTTGAAATATTGTGTATTAGCTTCGTCATATAAACCATCATGTACCATAATAGCTATCATTTCATTTTCAGATACTTTTATATCGTGTTGCTGCAACAGCCATAAACTTCTATGCTGTACTGGCATCCAATTTAATTCTGGATTTAGATTCCAAAGCGAGCCTTGATTTTTTCTATGCCATTCACTTGGATTTGGTACATATAAATCTTTTTCTAAATCACCATACTTACCTAAGTCGTGATTAAGTGCAGCAAACATTAATTCTTCTAATGTATAACCTTCCATTGACGAGCCCATAGATTTCCAAAGCATATATGTTTGTGATGCGCATTTACATACTCTCAACACATGTTCTACATATCCACCTACAAAAGCGTTGTGATAGTTTATATTACCAGAAGCTGGTGTAAACATCATTCGCTCTTGAAATGATTCGTACATTGCTTTAAGTTTATCTTTTCTTTCACCTTCAAAATTCTTATCTATGACTAGCATTAAGTCATTCCAATTTTGTAGTAATTGTTCTTCTGTTAAATTCATGAGTTCTCCTTTATTATTTTTTCTACTTTACTCCAATAACTTACAGTTGCTGGATTGTTAATACCTCTAGGTCCACCGTTCCAACATCTTGCTATTTCTTCTGCAGAGTTAAGATTATAGTGATTACAAAATATATCAAACATTTGTATTGACTTATTTCGATCCCATCTATCTTCATAGTAAAACCTTTTTATTTTGCCTTGTCTTTTTAATATTCTATTAACATCATCAACCATTGTCTGTCTAATCTGCAAACAACCTACTGCATCTTCTGAAGCATTGTATGCAGAATCGTTATAACTAGATTCTACTCCCATAATTGCAGAAAGTAAATGTGTACTACTAAATTTAATATTAAAATCCCAAATTCCTTTGTTCCATTCAAGTGTATCGATCTCATGTTGCAAACTATCGATAATACAGTCCAAACTATCGTTTGCATTTATATTATATTTTAACTCATACTCTAAACGCTCGATTTCGCTCTCATAATCAATCATGAAAATCAATAATAAAGTCACAGTTGCGACTACAGCAATAATTGTTCTATATGTACTCATTTAATCGAATAAAAGTTTTAATTGGTTTGGGTTTCCTTTTTCAACATCTTTTCCAAAGTGCTCTTCTATATTCTGTGTTGAATAACCCAAAGCGTGAGCTAATCTCTTACAAGTTCTTTTATATTCTTGTATTGACAAGTCTGTTGGTATACTAAACTCAATAATTTGAGGTTCTTTAGATTTTATACCACGACTATATGTTAGTTTGTCTAATGCCATTTCATATTTCTCCATGATTTGATTATATATACTAATATAACAAATTTTTCTTACATATAAAAATAACTAGCTGAAAAGTTTTGTAACCCACTGTTCTGTTATCTTGCCTTTCAAGATTTTAGAATAATTTTTTATTTTCTGCATAACCACCTTCTTGTCTTTTTTCCAACGAAGGGTTTTTAATTCTTTTTTAAGTATATTGATTTCTAATGCAGCTTTCTGCATATATTCTTCTTTTTGTCTTTTTGTATATTTCAGTTTTTTCTCTACAACTGTTTGTGGTAGTGTACCTTTCAGCTTTGGTTGTTCCACTCCCTTAAAATATACATTTCCATTTTTATCTACGAACTCTGTCATAAAATGCCAACCTGAAGGTCTACCTTGATTTCTTCTAGTCTTAATCTCAGGTGCCTCGCACATTTCCATAACACATTGATGACACGTTACTGCAGTTGTATCTTCTGACGCTAATTCAAAAGCGCCACAGTCTTTACATTCCATATATCTGTAATCTCTGTCTGGATTTTGGTTCCATTTAGAACCTTTTCTATATTCTACTGCGTATTCTGTCATTGTTTTTTACCCTTTACTTTGTTTCGTATATTATTAAGTATACCTGACACTGAATTTATTTTGTCTTCAAAGCCGCTAATATTACGTAAACCGTTGGCTACCTCCTTGTTAAGTGCCTCAACTTTTTCTAAGCGGTTCATTCCAGAGAGGTCTAAGCCTAAATCTTCCATCTCATCTTCACGTTTTATACTGCTAAAAGCGAAGTTTGCTGTTATAACCAGCGCAATTGCCAAAGGGTCGAACACAAAAACTATCAATAATAAAAACCAATTGACAACTATTCCCATATCTTTTCCAGTTGTTTCAGCTAGATATTTTAACGGCCCTAATTCTCTTTCGTCTTCATTTGATATTTCTTTCTCCAATAAAACCATATCGGTTTTACCTATTGAATCCAATACTGCTTCCAACTTTAGATTTATATTATCTCTTTCAGTTATTGTAGTTTTTAACTCTGTCTGCAGTGCTCTTCTTGCTGAGCTAGATGAGGTTGTAATTAGCTGACCAGATCCCTTGTCCACATACTGTACTTGAGCTGGGTTTGACAGCGCAATTCTTAAATCTGATATTGACTTTGTCAATCCTTGTTTTTCAATGGTCAAATCCTCTTTAGTTTCTTCAAACCTAACTTGCTTTTGATTAAGTATTGCAAGTGATTTGTCAAGTAATTCAGATTGAGTTGCAGTTGATTGATATGCTCCAGATAAGAATCCATATATACCTCCCGATGTTATTATCATTAAAACAAAACAAGCAGTTACGAGATAAGTTCTAAGAATTTTATTTATAGTACTCCAATATTGATATAATAGAGATGCTACTACTAACTTTGCAAATTCAAGCGAACCTGCCATTATAATTACTTCAGTACTCGCACCAGCAAATAATTTGCTTAGTCCAAAAACTGAATAAAATGCTGCAGAGCCCGAAACGGCCAGCGCAGCTATTGCTATTGTTGCAGGAAAAAGTTTTTTCATCAATCCCAATCAATTTTATTTATATTTTGATGGCTATCGTATACGAGAGTATATAGTATTTTATTTTCAATCTTTTTTGTTCTGATTTCGGTTTCTAATATACCAAAACTAAGTAATTGAAATTTTATCCTGTTTATCTTTGCAATATCGTAATTACTTATACAAGTGAAGTTATCTATAAAGCTTATTACTACTTTATTTTCATAATCAATTTCTTCTTCGCTTTCATATGCCTCATCAGGGTTATATTTTTCATTTTCGTTAAACGAAGGCCAAGATCCCCAGGTATATTTAGATGGGTCTGCATTAAATCCTTCAAATGGAGGTATTAGAGGTTTGCCATCTACTAATCTTTCAATATAATATTCTTTTACTTTTATATCTAGTTTTTTAGTCCAATTTTCAAATATAATTAAGTCGTTACTAAATATGTCTCTGTCTTCAGATGAAAGTATTGACCAAAATTCTTCTACAGTTATATCTTTGGTACTATATTGTTTTTTCTTTTTTGATTTACTAGCTTTTCTATTTTTTTCAGTTTCAGAAAAGTGTTTTAATATATCAATCATTTTATCTATAGAATCTTCCTTTTGTTTCTTTGTAAGTGAAGACGATAATACGTTACCTAATGTTTGTGGATTTGTTTTATCTGTAAATTTTTCTATGAGCTTGTCAGAATATGTTATTTTAGGTATTAACTTAGAAAGATTAGAATCTAATATGTTTTTTATCTCTTGACATTTTTCATATTCTTCTGTTTCTACATAATAATCTATTACATCATTTAACACATCGCGAAGTTCGTTTTCTTCAACCAATATTGGATCGTAAAGCATAAACACTTCTTTACCTGTGCCACCTAAATCTTCTAATTTAAGTTTGCCGGTCACAACAAGATATGTTGTTTCAAATGCTTTATCTAGTCCCTGATCTTCTGTCATAGTTCCTTCCATATTTTTAATTGTTACCTCTTGAGTATTACTCCACCCGAAGCTTAAACGGTATGCTTCTTCAACCGTTGGGTCAGGGTGCTTAAATTAAGCCGCCATCGCCATTTCAACTTGTTCGCCAGTTATGCGTTGAACTTCCTCATATCCTTATCATCGTGTCAAATCCAGTCACCCCCGTGTTGTTGTAAATCTTCTTGTGGAGGTGGAGGGTATCGAACCCTCGTCCAACAATGCAGCTAATATAAGTAATAGCGTTCAAATATAAATATCATATATATTATTGTTTTGAAGCTTTTGCTGTATTCTTGTTGTAAGATTTTCTTCTATAGTATTTCTTGGAAGATTTTGCATTGGCCGCTTTAATCTGCTCTTTTAATAAACTGTTAACAAACATTTTATCATTAAGTAGATTATTTATACCTGTGTATCTTTTTAGAAAATATATAGAAGCTGCAATTGCTCCTACTAGTGTTCCTAGTGCTAAACTTAATATTGTTTCCATAAATTTTTACTCCTTTTTTTTAATTGTTATAACCTTCCCAAGTACCAGAGTTTGCATCTAACATACCTAGTCTCAAAGCTTTTCTGTAAGTACTTTGTGCTTCATTTAACTCTTCAATTAAACGGTTAGTTTCTGAATGAGTCATCTCAAACTTTTTACCATCTATATTTAATGTACAGATTAGTGGTTGATTAGCCTCACCCTGAGGTTGTTTTGCTTTAACACCTTTCATTAGTGTAGTACTGATTGTACTCCATAATTTACCAAACTTATTTGGATTAAATGGTTTTTTCTGATTGTGTTTAATAGGTAATTTATTACCTGGTCCAGATCTTTCTTTTAACATCTTTAATTTAGCAGTTAAGCTGCAAGCTATTTATAATGTCTACTCTAATAGGTTTTCGACTTCCCCTTTTATATTATTTATAGTAATTATTTTAATATTTATTATTTAATAATTTATTAGTATTTTAATTATAGTATTTATTACTATTATTAGTTTTTACTACTAATATATTAAAAATTTCCGACAAATAAAAATAATTACAGTACTTTTTTTTACTTAAATTTATATAAGCCTTCTAACAGCTGAATCATATATACTTCTATAAGATTCTGTTTGTATTCTATAGTTTCTTCCTTTGACATTATCTTTTCTATATAATTACATACAGGACTATCAGCAGGTGTTATTATAGCGTCAGCTTTATATAAATCAGTTACGCCTTTTGCTCCATTATTCTTGAATGCAGAGACTATTCTTTCTTTATCCATATATCTTTTATTAAATCCCATTTTTTTGTTCCTCTAATTTTTTTTCAAAATTTCTTTCATGACTTCTTGTTGGTGTATAAAGATATATACATGTTGACTGAGCCCTTTTAGCAGTGCCAGTTAATACAGCTCCATTATATATCGATGACATAACTTTCTTACCTTTTGGTATGTGGCCGGCTTTGCCATCTGATTTCCAAGTCACGTCTTCATAGTGAGCCATTATCTTACCTTTACATCGTATTAGTATTTCAGTAGCCATAGTCTTAAATTCTTTGTTTTGATATCCTTTTGCATAGTCAATCCAATCAACATCTCCATAAGGATCTTCGTTTGTAGATTGTCTTACGTTGAGTACAACAACTTTTCTATTAGTTTTAATGAACTCTTTTTTTAGTTCAAATAAATCTATATCTATACCAGTATTTAATTCTTCTTCAAGTCTGTCAAATTTTACGAAAAAATCTTTACCACCGTGACCTCGTTTTATATTTAACAATCCTGAAGGTATACAGATTTCTGGGAATTTCCAACAATTTTCTATCATCATCGTTTCTGCATTCTCTGCATCTTCACGAGATTTGAATCTTCCAAGAAGTCTAAATTTGAATTCGTTTTTCTTAAGCCATTCGGTTTTTCTACTAGTGTCATCTTCTCTTATATGACTAGTGACTCTATCGTTTTGACCTACGCCAACATAAGCATATAAATCTTTTCTATTGAAATAACCGTATACGTAATACTTATAACTCTTCATAGTCTATTGATTTTATGTGATTACAAAAATAAAGAACACCTTGATTTTTTAGAATAGTATCACAGCGAAAAAACCGTTTTAATATACCCATGTCTGGATTTTTTAACTGATTCTCATTTATCGTTCTTTTCACCATATACAGTTCGTCGTTCTTTGTATGTAATATCTGGTTTCTCACTTTTTCTTTTTACGATCTATAAAATAGTAATAAAAAAGCAATACAAAAAACACCACTGCCATAAAAGGTATCCACCACCAAAAAGGTAGTAATATAAAAAACCAACTAATGTTTAATATATTGGTAATTTTCAATATTATCAAAATTATGCCTAATGAGTAATGTGGGTATTCTTTTATAAATTCTTTCATTTTGTTTCTCCGTTAATAAATTTCTTCTGAGAATCTATAGCTTCATCTAGCTCAGATTTATTTACTTTTTTATCGTGTTTTTTTCGAAGCTCATCATTTGCTTTAAGGTTGAATTCTTTATACGCAGCCATTGCAGTCTTTTCTCTTTTCATAATTCTAGAGTCTGTCATGCAAGGATATATAGTAAATCCTTTTCTATTTTTAGATGTTTCTTCTACACGTATTTTGTAGGAAGGTGTATCATCTTCTTTCCAAGTGTGTTCTGTAATTTTGCCTGTTAAGATATCTCCTGTTAAAAACTTAAACGTTACTATATCTCCGCAATTATAAGTGTGTGATCTTTTTTTCGCCATTTTATTTATTTGTTATTTTTAATAATTTAGTTATTGATTCAATTGTTTCTACTATATATTTCCAGTCCATTCCATCTTGACCAAAATGCATAAACTCTCCTTCAAAATCTTTTTGACCTCGATATGTTGAGTCATCAATAAGTATATCACCCCTTAGTAGATTTTTATGGTGGGTCAATATTACTCTACGCTTCAAAGCAGGTAGATGCTCTTCAATCCAATTCCTTTTCTGCCCCCATGCGTTAGGATTATTCCAGGGAGGAGTCGATGCTATATACACATCATGTCCCATGTCTAAGAGAGCAGCCACGGCATCGATTGCACCGGGCATAGGTGTAAAGGTACTAAAGTCTAAAACCTCATCCGGTTTTATATTATGTCCTAGCTCTGCTGGGAATTGTTGGGCTAACGAACTTGCTGCTGATTGAAAATCTGCAAGGACGCCGTCCATATCTATATATATTGTGAGTTTTTTATTAGGCATTTCCTTTGTCAACTTTAGATTGTACCGCTGTACACATTTGATCGAAAAATGAGCCTGAATCGTGAGGGGCTACTACCTTGCCAAACACTGTTTCGTTATTCTTTGAGACTGTAATTAGATTTGAGTTAGTGTCTAATTTCACTACATAGCTACCGATTGTTTTCTTCATTTGTTAATTGTTATTAGTTATTATATATAAATATAAACAAAATATCCGAGATATGAAAGGATTTAGCTGATTATTATTAGCTAATTTCAAAAAGTTATTAACAATTTCTTTCACCTTCGTATATGTGTTTGAGTACAGGGAAACGTAAAGAATAGTCTCCTGCTTTATTTTGTGATTCTTCAAAGTATTGTACAGTAACTGTCTTACCAATAATCTCCTCTGGATTGAGTTGATATTTAATTCGCTGTTCTTGAGAAAAACCAGAACCAACACCTACTTCATTTCCTTTGTGAGTAATATATATCTGAGCTAGCATTGGCATTAAAACTTCCTTACCGTCTCTGATAATTCTGTGATTTTCAAAGTCACAACTCTTAACAGTATATTCAGCATCGTGGAATTTCTTGACTTTAAGTAAATTCTTTGAACGTTTACCTTCGTATCCACAATCACGTCTTAACATGATACCTTCGTATCCACATTCATCTGCAACGTTCTGTGCTTCCAATAACTCTTCAGTATCATTCAGCTTTATATGTTCGATACATTGGAAGTGATTACCAGACATTTGATTTGCATTACGCTGCATAAGTGTACGAGTACTTTTTTGAGAATTGAATTCGTCTAATGTTAATTGGTCGAATATAATAAACATAGGATTTTCTATTGTGTGATCCTTGCGTCTAATTTCTTTCATGATACTTTGAAAATCTTCACTACCATTTTCATCGACAATACAAACCTCACCATCAAGTACTGTGTTAGGTTCCATCATATCAAATGGTCCGCCAATTAAATCTTCCTTTAGATTACCTAGCGTTTCAAATTCATTTCCTTGACGAGAATAAAATTTTATATCACCGTCAATGTTTATAGCTAGACATCTTACTCCGTCTAGCTTCTGACTTACATACCAATCTTCGTTTTCAAAGTCTGGTGCTTTTTCAAATGTTTGAGCCAAAGCAACTTTGAATTGTGGTACCAAACCAGGGATAGCTTTATTTATTAAACTAGCTCCAGTTCTAGTTTTTAAGTCTTTGTCCAATATATTATATATAAGTTTTGCATGTTGCCTATTAGCTGAAACAAATCCGTTGACCATTTTAATAGCTTCGTGACCAGTGAATGTTCTATCAGCTAGCCTACGTAGTAAATTAAATATATTGTCATGAGGGTGGTCAGTTTTCAAATGTTCTAGTTTTATACAATTCTTAGAACTAACACCAAAGTGTATATAAGGACTATATACTTGAACTAGTATATTTTTTATATCCTCAATTTCAGAATACGTTTCTAGTATTTCGATTTTTTTATTTGAACTAGTAGTACTTTGTAGATCGTCCACCAATGTCTGAAGTGTTTTTAACATATCCATATTATTGTATATTTTCAGATTCGTTAGCCCATTCCATATCCTGTTCTAAAGAGCAAGGGACTTCAACATACATAGGATGTCCTGGTTCCAATTCAGCAATTGTTGGTAGAGCTTCCATGTCTCTTTCCCAGAATTCTCTAGCAACTCTTTCAGTTGTTTTGTTATCAATTTCTTTTAGTCTAGCAATTTCAGTTTGCAACTCTTTTAATCTA
>Ga0208669_1001045_pt1 | contig 10410 bp, 15 predicted proteins | sample 21_taG_FD_184095 | JGI IMG/M metagenome (GOLD analysis project Ga0208669, IMG submission 184095) | Marine viral communities from the Subarctic Pacific Ocean - 21_ETSP_OMZ_AT15319 metaG (SPAdes) (version 2) | ecosystem: Environmental > Aquatic > Marine > Oceanic | place: Pacific Ocean | collected...
GTGAAGCTTTCTGAGTCGTCGTCCGAACTGCGCCGAACCTCCACCACGTCGCCAGCGAGCCAGCCACGGGACAAGGCGCGGAGGCTGTATGCTGCCGCTGCGCCTGGGTAGGAGTCTAGGACGCCTGTGTATAGCGGATATGTGTCTGGTCGTGCTCCACGAAACCGTGAACCCACGTTACCGAGAGAGCGTCTGAATCTGTAGTGTCCTGTGGGCATGATTATCGAACGGATACATCACAACCGTAGTAAGTGCGGAAGCGACTTGCTATGTTGTTGTAAATCCCCTGTCTGTTAATTTTAAGTAGTGCTTGATCCCAAGCGCGGTCAATGTCCTTCACGCGAACCGTAGGGCGCTCCTGAGAGCCGTCCCATGCGCTTGCTGTTTGAAGTGCCATGAAGTTAAACCATTCGGCAGGAATGTCTGAAACTGTTCCAGCCTCTCCGTCCCCATAGGTGTCATCCAGTGTCTTCTTGAATGCTACGTAAACCACGTCACTTGCGTTGCAGTTCGTGATGCGAATGCCGTTCTGGTCTGGGTATGCTGTGCCAGCGGTGGCTCCTGCGCATGTGAATACTGCTCCGTTCCAGTGTCCGATGTATTCACCGATCTCCGAGAGTGGTTGGACTAGTGGTGCTGGGGCTTCGCCGTCATTCGTCGTTGCCCACCCTGTCAATGGTGGTGTTGCCGCTGAGTCTGTGTTTACGTAAACGGCTCCCAGTGGAGGATTACCTGGAATTGCAAATCCAGTATCTTCCCATATATACCAGTAATCTCCAAGCCCATCTTCAGACTTAGAAAGGTGGTATAATTCCTCCCCGTCCGAGTCATACATTGTGTATTGCGGGGTTGAGTCATAGCCATTTCCATTCCGCACATACAGCCCGTTCACCTCCTCCGTTCCAGCTCCATACACATTGTAGCTGTCTTCCGTAAATTGCACATAACCACGCTCAACCGTCCGAGGCTCAAGAACCAAGAAGCGTTCCCACCAAGGAGTTTCGTCGTAAAGCGTCAAGGCTGCGGAGTTTGCTAAGGAGCCTACGTGCCTTAGCTCCGAGGCACTCAGCCCATGGCCGACCCTAGCTTCTACAAGCGCAACCAGCGAATCCCATGTTTTTGTATTCTGTGCCATTATGCTAGTGCTGCATCAGCGTGCAGAGTCTTCATTAAATACTTATCGTAGTCAGGGTTGCTGAGATTCCCGTCAACGGCCATGCACTCACCCTTCTGGCGAGCCATTATATATGCTGCCTGATTGACAACTCCACGATTCTCCAAACCATCGTCCGCGAAATGCTTATAGAAAAACTTCTTGCAACGCTCGTTCTCGCCAGGCGTGAGTTCTCCCATCATACCTTGAATGAGCTTGCGCTTAGTCTCGGTGGGTAGCTTGAACAGCTTGAAAATCTTGGTGCTTACTTGTCCGTCAGTCATAGTGTATAAGGAAGGGGAGACTGGGAATCGACCCAGCCTCCCCTAGCTGTTAAGGGTTAGGCGTTAGACTCGTCAGAGCACGCAATCTTGCCCAGACGATTTGGCCCTTGAGAGAGCAATGCGCCGTAGCAATCACAAGCACCAACTGGACCTGCACCACGATCTTCATACTCTTCAGAACCTTCACCCCAGATTTGACCGAACTCAAGGTAAGCTGGGTCAATAAGGTATCCGCGATACTTAGTAGTAGTATCGGCTGCAACGGCAAGCTGCGGATTGGCGTTGATGATCTTGACCTGACCGAAATCAGAGTCATACATTTCAACGTTGTATGGGATGATGGCTGTGCCATTCATGTTGTAGTCAACCTGCGATGCAGCACCCGCTGTGCGAGTCATGTTGGCTACGATGTTAGTGCGGAGACCGCTAAATGCAAGCAAGTGCAAGTCGAGGTATTCGCCACCTTCACCGAACATGGAAGCAAGCTGAGCATTCAAGGCTGCGTCATCGTAGTCTGCTACAGCACCACCGTAGACCGAAGCCGACTGTGTGCGATAAGCTGCCGCGAAGTTGGTATTAGCTGGGTCGGTGATGTTACCGAGACCTTCAGTGATACCAGCAGTAGTGCCAGGAACGTCTGCTGTCTTGTCTTGGTCGCCGTAGAAGGTATACTCCTTGTTACGGATGAGCTGCTTCAGAGCCTTCTCCTTAGCATTCTCCTTGTCAACTGCAACCGCAGAGCTGTGAGCTTGCTGTTCGCGTGTGACAGACCATTCTTGAGTCCAGCGTTGAGCTTGACCGATATAGTCACCAACCGCAGTGAACTGATCGCCACCGTTGTCTGTGCTATTCTGTTCGATGTGACCTGCCGCACTAGGTGTAGCAAGTTCGTCCATAAGAACGCGAGGGTTCTTGTTAGTAATATTCCGTGTAGGAAGCAAGCCCACGAGAGGAGCTTGGGTTGCTGCGTGGAGCATTGCAGTTTGCTTCAAGTCCTCACGATTTGTCGAGAGAGTTGAAGGTGCTGCATTTGTTGCTGAATCTGATACTGCCATAATTTATTATCCTTTTCTTTTTAGTGCTCGCAACTTTCGGTCTGCGGCTTGGCGCTCCAGAAGTGTCGCACCTGTCTTGCCCTTTACGATGTCATCGAGCTGTTTGATTTGTGAGTTAGTAGATTTTGGTGATGCGTTGCTGCCCTTTGGAAGGGAAGCAGACCCATTTTGTGCCTTCGGAGCTTTCCGCTTCTTAGGCTTGCGATCCGCGATGGATGCTTTAGCTAAGACCTCGAACAGCTTCTTGGCATACTCTGGCCTGACAGACTTTACTACTGCGAAGCTTGGGTCGGCTATGAACGCTTCAAAGGCTTCTGCCTCCTTCTCGTCCATGTTAAGACTCTGCTTCAGGGTTTCGATCTCTGTGTCCTCGTCGTCGAATAGTTTAGCAACCTTCTTAATCTCCGTCTTCCGCTCGCGCAGTTTTGAGATGTTTGACTTCTGATCCTTCGCCCACTGCTTAATAGCTGCGGCTGAATAGAACTTCCCGTCCACTGTGGCTCCTCGAACATCCTTGCCGCTCGCCTCGTCATACTCCTCGGTTGATTCGTAAATCAGTGCGTCGGTGTATTTCTCGATATTAGTCTCAACAGCTTCGATGGTTTCATCAACCTGCTCTACTGTGTGGACATTACCGAATGGTGAGTCGCTTGTGGATGCTACTGCGGAAGTCGCTTTCAGTTGCTCGTCTTTGGCTTCTAGCTCAGCCTTCAACTCTCGTATCTGCTTGCGCTGTTTGCCGAATGCGGCTCCTGTAACTTCCTTGAGTTCAGTGAGATGTGCTTCCTTTTCCTCGTCTGAGAGAGCATCGAAATACTCCTTGGAAAGAACATTTGGTTTATCCTCTGCTGCTTCTTCCTCAGTCTCTTCGACTTCCTCCTCCTCTGTTTCCTCTTCGGAGTCTTCGACTACATCTTCGGATGCGTCATCTTCCTCGTCGGTTTCTGGAGAATCGCCCTTGGCTAGTGCCTCGCGCTTTTCGTCTCGTTCCTTTTGGATGTCAGCAAGCGTTGGTAACGCTGTTGTCTCTACTTCCTGAGTTGCTTCTTCGGCGTCAGGGATTGCCGCTTCTAGTGTGTCTGTCATAATAATCTACCGTGTTCACGGAACGGTGCGTCCTTAGATCAAATATAACTCAATACCCCACATGAGGTTACGGGCTACTTCCTCTTGCCCATGCCCAGCGACAAAACCTCATCGGTAAGGTAGCACGCAACAGCAGCACACTTGGCGTCAAAGTTGTCATTGGCACTAGCCCACGACATTGACAGAAGCTCATTCCTGCGCCCCTCGAAGAACTGATGCAGCCCCACGCCGATGTTAGGATTATCCTGCAAGAACTCCACGATCTTTTCAATCGGCCAAGGATCAAGTGGCATCACCGCACCTTTATTGGATGCCACCTTCTTGGCGGCTTTCTTCTTTGCTGTCTTTTTAGCTGGCATCTTGAATTCCCTGCACGTTTAGGTTCCCAACCGATGCAGCACGCGCACCTAGTGGGCCATACTCATCTCGGTTGATTTCTTGGTTCTTCACTTGCTGAAGTTGCTTAACATACTGCTCCATAAGGAGTTGGAACTGCTGACTTTGGCCAAACAATGTAGGAATGCCCTGCTGCTCGAACTGTTGCTGCTGTGCAATGTAGTTCTGGACTACGTTAATTCGCGCATCGACGGCATCAGTTCTAGCACCCGCTGCGAATCCTGCGCTCATGCGCTGAATGTCGTCGGCTGTCTCATCCTCGATGCGTGCCGAACCTTCCGCTTCTGGCCGTAGAATCAGCTCGCCCAGCATTGGGTCTGCTGCATTGAGCAACCATGCAGCCGTCTCATCGCTACCAACCTTGTTCGGTGAGAGTTGCTTGGCTTGCTGGATGACATTAGATAGCCGCTCAAGTTGCTCTGGGTCGTCGTAAGTGGAGTTGAAGCTAATGCTCAAATCCATCTCGGTTTCTTCATCATTCTTAATGAAGGTTGTCCCCTCGGTGTTTCCTGTGATTCGGAAATAGATTTCATCTGGCCCCTCCAGCTTATACGTCTCGTAGGCCATTGCCAGCACCCGCTGAACGTGTCTACGAAGGAAGGAATCGACAACATGGCGTTGACGAGCCTCAGAGAGTGGATCTTCTGCGTGCTGACCAATTTGCTGCATGGCTTGGTCGTTGACAATCTGCTCAAGGCTAATGTTCGGCTGGAAGTCCTGCGGCTTGTTGATGAACTCTGGCTTGCGGTTGCTTGGCCCGTTCATTCGACCACCTGGCCCCACTTGGCTTAGATCAACCCCTGGCCCTGCCCACATCATAGGTGAAGCACCCCACTGCGCCTCGTCGATGTAGTTGTCTAGGATGGTCTTAGAAGTCTTCTGGGGAGCTTTAAGCAGCTCAGGCCACGTGGTAGATTCGTAAAGCGTCTTAGACTCGTAGGTGAGTGGAGTGGCTACGATTGGATACTTGGTTCGCCCAGATTGTAGCTTGCGATAGGCATGTGTTGCGACTCCTGGCATTTCTCCCGCCATCTTAGGCGACCACACCGTGAGATAGATGCCCTCCGCACCGTCCTCCTTGTCGATCAGACGCTCATAGGTAAATAGCACCTCGATAAAGTCGCGTGCATCCGAGCTTGTGCGGTTACCTCGGTTGCGTCCTGTAATCTTGTACCTGACTGTGCCTTGAGGGGAGTTGAAATCACTCTCAGACATGCCCGTGTGTTTCTCGATCATGTAGTCCACCCAGTCGGCATCCCATCCCTGTGTCTCACGGTAATTGATGAGGTCTTGCCCAGTGAGCAGCATTCGGATATGAACACGTGGGGACTCCTGCACATTCATCACGTAAGCTGGGAGGATTACGTCTGCGTCAGACGGTAGAGTGCGAACATCGAACGTTCCTTCATCTTCAATGACTAGGGGGATGTCTGCTGCCCCGTCTTTGCGTAACTGTTTGAGTGCCTTCTTCACTCGCTTCTCATTGACAATCCAGCCCTCAACCTCGTTGAACATCGAAACAAGCTCCTCTACCCTGTCCTCGTCAGATAGCAACTCCACGAATGCCTGAGTCTGCATGGCTTCGATTTCCTCAAGCTCTGGGATGGACTTTATCATTTCCTCAAAGTCAAAGGTCTTGGTCACGCTGCGGTTCTTCTTCTGCCATCCACAATAGGTGATGGCGACACCCTTCTCCAGCCAATAAGAACTAGCCAGCTCCATTTCGCGCTGAAAATTCGGAATGCCACTGTCGCGCATCCATTTGAGCATCACGCTGACCTCTGCCGCTCGCTCTGCATCTGAAGCTTCTCGCGGGTAGGCGCGAATCTGGCTGCGATTCATGCCATTCATACAAAGAGCTACCCCGTTCTGGATAGCTCGATCTGCCGTAAATACCTCTGTATCAGACGCATACTTATATGGAAACGCATCGTCATCGTGCTTCTTTAGGTCGTCGGATTTGTTCGACCAGTTGTTGCGGCGAATGTCTCGATTCTCGTTGCAAATCTTGAAGTGAAACTCCAAGTCGCTTACGTCTTTGTCGTAGATGTCCTTGAACTTCGTGAAGTCAAAGTCGTCTATATAGATGTCTTGCTGTCCGTTCTTATTTTGATCTTGTGCCATGTCAGTTTATAAATGGTGAGTCTGGGTTTCGTTTAGCGTATTCCGCACCAAACTTGCGCTTGGCTCTTCGTAGATACTCATGGGACAAACCGAAGAAGTCTAAAAGGTCTTCGTCGGAATCGAATACGACAGACTCCCCAGAGAGGCATGATCTCATGTTCTCAATATTAAACCAATACCCCACATGATCTTGGATATGCTCTGAACTTACAGTGATAGATTCTGTCTCCATTTGTAAAAATACTTTCCGTCTTGTGATCCACGCTCTACGAGGAATCGGGTTCGTGGCTGGGACAAGCGATCCTTTCGGTTCTTCGGGACGCTTACCATCACCTTCTGTTTGCGCTCGCGATCAAATGCCAGCATCCATCGAGGATTAGCCACTGGCTGCTTGATTGCTTCAACATACACTACGTCTGGATCTGCATTCTCAAGAATGTCCATTTCTACCTTGTAGTGGTTGAGGATTTTAGCGATTCCGCTTGGCTTGATCTCCTTGCCGTCCAAGTCGGATTCGTCGCATACCTCGTTCTTTACCCTGCCAATTTGCATCGGCAGCTTTCCTAGTTCCTTGGCGAGTTCGCCACATGTCATGTTGCTCATAATTATTTCCTAAATAGTTGCACCTTGTATCGGGCGCAGGGTTCCAGTATCTCAAAGCCGTCAAGATCGTAACTTCCCCCTTCACCCATCAGGCTTACATATTTGCCCTTAGTGAAGGCACATGTGCTCACCTCGATAAGTAAGCATTCCCCAACATCGTGATAGTCGCTAGGGAAGTTGATCTTCCTAGCCCAATAGTATCCGTCATTCATAAGTTAGTATCCGTATTTTTCTACGTGGCTCATTCTGGACTTGATAACTTCTCGAATATCTGGCCTTTCGGATTCCTTGCTATCCATAAATACATCCAATCTCCAAGACTCCCCGTAGGTGTCGGATCTATATTCTAGTTGAGTTGTCATCCAGTCCAACATTTCCTTGTCTGTTGGTGTTTCCATAAATTAGTATCCCTTCCCTTGGCGTGTTATCTTCAGCGAGTTGGCATCCACGTAGCTAATGCCGAAGCCCTCCTCGTGAGTAGCTGCGTAGCGTGGAAGGTCGATGAAGTCCTTGAGGGGTTCGTCCTTCTTCCCGTTCTGGCAGTAGTTCATAAAGCTGAAGATTGAGTTGCCGCAGTCGCGTGACATACGGAACTTCGGGGAATTGGTGAACTTGTCGAATGGCTGCTTAGTGTCGAAGGCAAGCCACTCCTGAATCTTGGTAAGTCCCACATCCTCCTGCGCTCCGAACGACGGAACCGTCTCAATGCCAATATCATACAGCTCATCCTGCAGCGTTCGCTCCCCGTCATCTGCCGTCTGCTTGGGGCTATGTGCAAAGCGTATGTCAATGATGCGCTCGTAGATGGGAATGTTGCCCTCAATCTTCGTCCACTCCATTTGCAGTGAGCGGATAGACAAGCCCCCACAATCCTCTGCTGCTGGCCCACGCTTCCACGTCACCGCATCATCAGACCGAACCTGAGACTTGCCTTCCACTGCCCATTCATCATACGTTGCGCGATCAGGCCATTCAGCCCATTGCCTTACGTCACCCTTGGCATTCACACCATACCAAGCACACGCCCACGACTTCGCACCAGCAGGGTCGATCACTTGGTAGTTTGTCCATTCGCCATTCGCGAAGTCAATATGCTCCTCTTGAGGGTCGTAAATGTGTGCCACTTGGTCAAAGGTGTTGAACATGGCTGTCATGCTCTTTGTCGGGTAGCCGTATAGCACCTTCTTGATTTCCTCTACGGAGGCATTGGCGTGATTTCGGGCAAGGCGCTTCCAGTTGGAGAACGGGTTGCGCTCGGAGTGGTAATACACAACCGCCATATTGTTACGCTCATGCGGTTCCTGCACATAGGGCATTAGCTCGCCGTCTAGCAGGGAAGCGGGTAGGCTTTCGACTGTCTTAGCACCGTCCAGCATGGAACCTACACACGGTGTGTATCCACGGAGCGGTGTGAATGTCACCAGAATCTTAGCATCAAAGTCACCGCAACGAGAGCGTAGGCGCTTCAGAAGCGTTTCATCTCCGAGATACTCATCACACCACGTGCCGATGTTGATAAACTTGCAGTTCTTCTTTGGCGCACCCAGCTTAGCACCCTCAATCACCGAGTCGTCGTTCTGGAACTGAGTGTAGAATTTGAAGTAGCAGACAGAGCCGTTCGGGAGGATGAACTTGTTTCCAGTGAATCCCGTAGCCTTGGAGTAGTTGATCTTGGCTACCTCATCCTTCTGCTTCTTCTTGTATTCCTGCGGCATCATCTCCCACAGATAGGGTTGCTGACGCTCGACGGACGCATCCTCATTCTGCGCCCAGCAGATGACCTCAGTGTTGGGGTTCTCCATGAGGGTCTGCATAATCATCCATGCGGCACTACGCGATTTTCCTGATCTGTTGCCACCCAGCACCCACACCTCGTCAATATGGTCTTCCCATAGCAGCGAGCGAACCTTCTCCTGCTGTGGAAGCACAAAGCTATTGTAAACGGGGTCTACGACAGAAGCCTCAATGCGGTCATTGTGCAACTGAATGCTCTGAAGGTAGGCTTCAGGGTCATTCTCCAGCATCCAAAGCTGATCCTCGTCCGAGGGTGGCTCTAGCAGGGGGTGTTCTCGGTATTCAAGCTCCATCAATCTACCTCAATTATTTCTGACTCAACTTTTTTAGCCTCCTTAGCCTTGGCAATCTTCTCCATAAGCTCCGCTTTCTTGGCATCGTAGTCATCTTGCGTCACCACATGCTCTACAACGTGCTTCTGGACGTTTGTGCCCGTCAGCTTGCCGTGAATGTCATTGAAGCCTTGGAGTGCCTTGGCTTGCTTGAACAGCTCGTTGCCGTCAATGGTGACTTCCCCGCTTGCCACTGCGTCAGAATACTTACTCTGAGACTCCCGAAAGGTGTCAATGCCTTGAAACTGAATGGCTGAGATCTCAGCTGCCCACGCATTGCGGATTAGCTGGCACTCAGGGTCAGCCAGAAGCTCCGTCTTCACGTCATAGTAGAAGTTCTTGGTAATCTTGTGCTTACGTCGAAACTCCTCAACGGAACATGGCTGCTGAGTTATGTGCTGTGCTACTAGTGCCCATTTCTTGGGTTCACGGACGCACCATGCTCGCTGATGCCCAGTGTTCTCCTGTGCAGTCTTGAGAGCATTGGCAATGTAGCTCGTAGTCTCTAGCTCTAGTTCCTCACTCATAGTCGTCATACTCCCTATATTCCATCGGCACATCTTGGCGCTCTAGGAACCTAAGACAGTGACCTTCGTGGTCGTGCAGAAACTTAGAGAACTTGTCCATCTCTTCGCCTCGATATACCTTCCTTCCTTGACCGACCCACAAGTGCTCATTGCAGTCGTCGCAAACTATATGATATGTCCTACTCATAGTCGTCATCCTCCCCGCCACTGAACAAGAAGTCGGCGATCTCAAGCTTCTGAAGCTCCAGCACGCCAACAATGCTAACATACGTCATGTCAAACTCTTGGCTATATCGCTCAACCATAGCGTTTAGCTCGTCCTGGAAGGCCATCTGTTGTTCTCGCTGATCCATCAATATTCAAGACCCTTGCAGCGCTCATAGGACTTCTCAACGTCCTCCTCAAGTTCTGGATAGTCCCCGTCGTCGTCTAGTAAGATGCGGCGAAGGAAGTCCTTGCGGCGCTTCTCCTTCTCGTCGGCACTAGCTCCCTTTTTCTTAGGAAACTTCACTTCATCAAAGTTTCGGTTGAACTCGTCTGTATTTCGATTATATGTTGCTTCTCCGTTGTGACTCATGCATATAAGTATCTCATACGTGTCAATAGCTGCTGAACCCGCATTCTCAACGGGGGTTGACATAATATGTATAATGATGGAAGTTCTTTATTAATGCAGAGTGGCGCAGCCAGGTAGCGCGTGAGGCTCATAATCTCAAGGTCACGGGTTCAAATCCCGTCTCTGCACCCATTTCGATCAGTGCCTTTCGTCAGGCCGCAAGTTCAAGTAGACGAGTAGCCTCTGCGTAGCGGGGGATGCTTGAAGCTGATCGACCACATTGACCACCGATGCCTCTGACGTGTATAGCCATTCGTCATGCACACTACGGTAGTAAAACCCGATCCACTCTGTCGGGCAATAGGTCGTTAAAGGAGTCGTGATGGAGACACGTGAACAATCCGCGCACCTGACGAGGTTGGCTCTTTGTCGGGTGCGTTTAACTTTCGTCCTAAGTTCTTGACAAGTGAGGACTTTTAGCATTTAAATACACCATGAAA
>Ga0208669_1001047_pt1 | contig 10405 bp, 23 predicted proteins | sample 21_taG_FD_184095 | JGI IMG/M metagenome (GOLD analysis project Ga0208669, IMG submission 184095) | Marine viral communities from the Subarctic Pacific Ocean - 21_ETSP_OMZ_AT15319 metaG (SPAdes) (version 2) | ecosystem: Environmental > Aquatic > Marine > Oceanic | place: Pacific Ocean | collected...
GGTTCAGGTAAAATCAGATAGAACCATAAGTCATCTCGTATATCATTTAATACGGATATCTGACTTTTTATTGCCTGTATGTAACTATCTTTCTTTAAGTCCTTCAAATAAGTTATATTTGGATAGACTAATATCCTAATTGTTTTCTGTAATTTTACTTGTTTGTTATAACTAAAAAAATCGTTCATTTTCCTACATTCCAAAATAAAGAGTTTTTACTTGCATGTTCCTTCATGAAAGACCAAGCCTTACTATCGTAAGTTAACGAACTTGGAAACGGTGGTCTTTCATCTTCTTTACATTCTTGTTGAAATTTATATTTAGAACGAAAAGGCACAGCTCTCCCTTGTTCTTGTATTGTTGTATTATGCCCTATCTTAACACCATACACTTTTGCATCTGGCCAAGCACCTTGTAAACCACGACTCAAAACACCACTACTTAATACTGTCCAAACCTCTGTTGGTTTTACATCAAGACTTAAAGCAGTTCTTTTCATAGCCTCAACTATAATTGGATGATCACCACCAAATGGAATTAGATGAGCGTCATTATCTTGACAATACTTTTTAGCCTTTGCCTGTATGTTAGTTAGAAACCCCATTGGAACTTCTATTATATTACAACCCAACTCTTCAGCCGCATCTGTCAACCAATATCTCTTTCCTTGTGGAACAGTTACCGTACACTTCCTACCCATATCTTTACAAGCATATGCTAGTGATAACTGAGCATATCCTTGTCTTGGTGAAGCATAAACAAACTCCTCTACATCAGGTTTGTTTTTGACATAAACAGTAAATGCTCTTCTTTTTGTACCACCATTGAGTAGGTCATCTCGAACTACTCGAAAACCATCATGTTCTTTTACGATTGGTTTCGGTAAGTTCGTTCTATAATCAATAGTGTCTATTCCATAATCTAAAAACTCGCTCATTTTTTAGAAAAAAGTATGATTCTTTTCAATTTTTCTGAAACATGACCATACCACATCTTGAAATTGTGGATACACCTTCGATAAATTATTCTGTTTCCACTCTAATTTATCATCCCAACTTTCTAAATAAAGCCATTTCTTTTTAAATATGTGGTTATTAAAATACTTTCTATTTGGAGCATAATCATGTGACATTATTACATCACCTAATTTTAAGAAAGGTGCATAAATATTAAATTCTTTATTTTTATCACCACCATCAATTAAAACCAAACATTTTTTATCATCTGATATTTCCTCTATGATATTATCTTTTCCCTCACCACCCCAAACATCTGTCTGTGTAAAATCAAATGGAACTTTTCCATAGCTTTTTCTAACACTTGTCAAATAATCATCTTTGTCATAAGTTTTGAAGATAAAGTCATAAGTTTTACTTAATTCATATAAGTAAGATGAAAAACCACCATGATGTGTTCCTATCTCCAATACTTTACCGAACATTTCTTTTTTTAAGAAAGGTGGGAATATATCAAAAACCTCTTTTCTCTGTTGGGTTTTTATACCATTTAAATTAAATCCAAATTTGCTTCTATTTTCTTTAATTACTAATTCCATATGTCAAACCTTACCCTTGTAAAAAATAAATATTGGTTCATATTTTAATGTAACACCATCAACATCAACTTTGTTTTTGACATTAGATTGGTCAACACCAACCATAGATGCCATTAACATCTTCAACTTACCTTGATATTTACCACCAAGTGATTCGATAATGTCAATTGAATCTTGTTCTAATGGATGGTAAGTGTCTTTACCTATCTTGATGTCAGCAATATTCCAAAGTAAATATCTATCACTTCTGAGACTCTCATAAGCATTTGTTAATGTTGGTTTTAGGAAGTTATCTCTCCAATCAGAATACATTGGATAGGCCTTAAATGATTGTTCATCATCATCTGAATATTGTTCTCTATCAAAGTAAGGTGGTGAAGTAAACACCATGTCTAACTTACCTTTATATTGTTGAAAGTCTAAATGGTCACCGACATGCTCTGAACCTATCTGAAAATAATGATATGTATTTTTTGGTTCTTCCCAAAATGGATTTGTCTCTAAACCATGTTCATTAAAAAAGTCAGCAACATACTCATATCTTGACTTATCTATTTCGTCTATCCAATTGTCTGTGTTCGGGTCTGTTCCAATATAATGTATTCTTTTCTTGGATGCCATAGCACCAAGTATTCTACCACCCCAACCACTTGAAGGATCGTAAATGTTTAGTGGTTCATCTTGTTTGATATGGTCTGTATATTTTTCATACAGAAGTCTTGCTGTAAGTGGTGGAAAATTGACTGCTGGTTGTGAGTTCAAACTCAATCTGAATATCTGAAATGCAGATGGAAATAGTTTTTTATTGATGTTATAATACCTAATCATAAAAACATTTCTTTTGAGTTTTCCACCTTTCGTAGAAACATGGTCATCTAAATCTTCAACTGACATCAACCTCTTTAATGTGGGACACCATAAGTTAGTAACCATCTCATCCGTAATTAAACCCTTATCATAAGCATACTTTATATCATCCGCAGTTAAAGTTACATATTGTTTAAGATACTTCTCTTGGTGTGATTTAGAAATCCATAAACGGATATCTTTAAATTTTAATTTATTGTCGTGATAATATTCTAACCACTCTAATGCTGACTCTTCGTTCCAATATGGTAGTCCACCCTTATCATTTTCTTTTCTATCTAAAGATACAGATTTACTGAAACTATACATGGAATCTCTACGAACTCCCCTTCTCATAGACCTAAAGAAAAGGTCTTTATTTGAGTCCTCTTTAATTCTATCATAGATTGAGTTAAGTCCAACATCACCAGTATCTCCAATACGAGTTTTCATCATAGTTGGGAAGAATTGGTTGACACCATTAGCAAACTTATTAAAGTTCTTAATAACATTTCTTTGACCATCATCAGCTTTTTCTATGAAACCATGTATGTCATACTCTCTGAGTTTCTTGAATGAACTAATTATCTGGTCAATGTTCTGGCCAACCATCGGTGGTGTACCACGCTCATCCCAATCTTCGATGATGAATTGACGAGCTTCTTCAATCCACTCGTCAAGTTCTTCATCAGTTTTTAGGAACAACTCGTGATAAGTAATATTGATTTTAGAATCAATAATACCACTTTTCTCGTAGTAGTATTTACTCATCACCTACCTTTTGACGATACAACTTAGCATCATGCTCATCACGAGCTAAAAACTTAGTTCCATCTTTCAAGGTGAAAGTCTTGTAGTCTTTCCATTGACCTTTACTTTTCTTTGCCATTATTCATTCTCCTCATTTTTTAATTCTTCTGAAATCCACTCCTCGTAAATCTCATCTATTTGTTCTTCGGTTAATTCTCGTTTGGTGTAGGCTTCTTCTCGTGTCATGTAAGTCATGGGCACATCTGATAAATTGTAATCCCTACCATATGTATCCACGAATATTGTTTGTTGTAACCAAGTTGGTTTATACTCTCGGTAGGTCATTATTTTTTCATCCTTTTATGTTCATATTTAACTAATTCAACAAAAAACCAAGAACCAAATCCAATTATGGCAATTGGTATAAAGTTTAAGTAAATTGCTATTATTATATCATTCATAGTTTATCCTTATTATTTCTATTAATTTACGAAGATTTTGGTAACTTGTCAAGCACTTTTTTCTTAAATTCTATAATACCTTTACTGACATTCTCTTCCCAATCATTGTTAGCATCACCATCTGCCCCATCAGTAATATATTTGAATGATATGAAAGGTATATCATAATGATGACATACCTTGGCCAATGCATATGCTTCCATGTCTACCACTTCACCATAATAGTTAGTTTTATCTTCTACAAATGAATCACCACTACCACAACTAGCCTTTCTACCAATAGGATTAAATTTTATATGGTCATAATCTAATATAATTGGTATGTCATTTTCAAATGGTGTTTGTCCTTTTAGAAATCCAAGGCCTGTTACATCCATATCTCTCTGAACAAATTTAGTGCAATCCACCAGCTCACCCTTTTTATATTTACGACTACCAGCAGTTCCATAATTAATAACTAATTTTGGCATTGGTGGTAAATAATATAGATGTGCCTTCTGTAACACCTTTGTTAATTCTAAGGTAGCATTTACTTTACCAACTCCAGTATGTAAAACTCTGTAATCTTCTAACTGACCTTGTGTTTCTATTTCAAGTGCTGATACTATTAGTATATTTTTATTCATGACTTAAATCTATCTCGTGTTCATCTTCATATGTTTTAAGTATTCTCTTTACTAACGGGTGTCGAATACAATCTTCTCTATTAAATGCCATATGATTAACTCCTTCAACACCTTTTAATCTAAACCAAACATCATAAAACCCACTCTTCTCATAAGCCGTGACTCCGTTAGCTTTAAACTTATCACATTGACTCATATCACCTTGGATAATCATTTTACAATTCTCTGATATCCTTGTCATTAGTGTCTTTATCTGCATAGATGAAACATTCTGAGCCTCATCTAGTATCACATAACAATTTTCTAAGTTGACTCCCCTAAGAAAGTTTAGGACACCAATTTCCAACTTACCATCTTGAATCATCTTCGTAGTTCTTGCTTTACCAATTATCTTATCCAATATGGTAAATGTTGATTCGTTGTATTGTTGTATTTTTGCTTGAAGTTCACCAGGTAAGTATCCTAACTTATCTTCATTACCAACATCAACGGTTGGGTTGATGATAATTAGTTTATCGTATGGTGTCCCTCGCCTCAACACATCTTGTAAAGCTTTATATACAGAGACATAGGTCTTACCTGTTCCAGCAATACCGTGACATAATATGAGTTGTGTGTTATCATCCCCTATGATATTATGAAATGTATTTTGGTTACTTGTTTTTGGTTTGAAATCATTTACTATCTTTGGTATTGCACCAATCTGTTTTTTAGCCATATTCTATTACCGACCTCACATCTAAGTCAAAGTTATCTATTCTAGGAACATACTTTAAATCAACCAACACTAAATTACCAACTACAGTATAACCAGCTTGTTTTGCCAAGTCATTTGTTGCCTGCAATGTTCCACCTGTTGCTAATACATCATCTACAATAACCACTTGTCCTTCACCACCTTTCATCTCCAATGTTGCACTTCCATATTCAAGGTCATAACTTACTGAGATTTTATCACCAGGTGTTTTACCTTCTTTTCTTGCACATACAACACCACCACCAAAGTGAAGAGCAAGTGCTGAAGCAAATATGTATCCACGAGAATCTATACCAACCCAATAATCAGGATTCCTAACTAACCTACCCATATCGGTAATTACAGATACGAAAGATTGTTGATCTGCTAATAATGGAGATATGTCTTTAAAATTTACTCCTTTAATCGGAAAGTCTGGTACTTCTTTTATAAATCTCTTATACCCACCCATGAGCTTCACTCCATAGTTCAGTTGTTTTAGGAAACACTTCTTTCATTTGATTTAACAACACTTTAGCATATTCTTGAATTTCCCATTGTGATGTTTTTTCATTTCTTAACTCAATAAAGTTCATAATTGCTTGAAACGATGCCGTCCAATATACTTCTGTATATTGTGATAATGGTAAGACTATCCTCGCTTGTTCTTTAGCCACACCTACATCTATCAATCTTTCATAATACATCTCAACTTGTTTCATAAGTGAATGATACATATTGTCTGGTCTTGGATCAACTATCTCAGTACCGTCTTCTTTGGTAAACATTACCTCACCTTCACTCGCCTGTTTATTATCCTCTGATTGTTTTCTCCAAACATCAGGAACATAAAAGTCCTCAACCTCTACATACCTACCACTTATCTCATTCCAAGCATGGTCTTTGGCAGAACTATTAGAAGTAGTCTCTATACCAACAACATGTTTATACCATTGTCTCATTACGAACTCTGGCGCTTTAATATGAAACTGAACTTGTAGGTGTCTAAACGGAGAATAGTGTTTGTGTTTTGCTAGATAACGAACTAATCTTTCGTCTGACTTATCGAACTTCTCTTTTCTCTTACCGAATGATACACGAGCAGAATTAACTACTGTTAAATCGTTTCCTAATGAATCTATAACTTCGATAAAACCTTTGTCTAAGACATCGGATTTAATCATCTACCTTGTCCTCTATATTTTTTCTTGAATCGTTTTGAACCAACTTTAGTGCTGAACTTTGTACCTCGCCCTTGTCCTTGTCTTGTTTTCTTCTTGGCTTTGGTAACTCTATCAACACCAAAACCACCTTTAGCTTTTGCCATTGTAACCTCTTTAACTTATTGTTTTTTTCTGAAATTTAATTTTGGAGAACCAACTTTTCTCTTTAATTCTAATAATGAAACCTTATGAACCAAAGACTTTTTTCTTCTCGCCGTGGTACTCGTAGGCATGACCATTCTCCTTGAGTAATTCATTAACTGACTTCTCGTGTCCCTTAACGAATAACTCACCAAGTACACGACCATATTTACCAACACCATGTGATATGATACTGAATTTACCATCGTCTGAATTTTCCAAGAGGTCTTTTACATATGCCTTTGCTTCTAAACCTTTGGCTTTTTCTTCCAAATCTCTTGTTCTTGATTCCCATGTATCCACACCATAGAATCTAATTCTTACCTTATGCCATACATTAAATCCCAAATCAACCATCGCATCGCAGGTGTCTCCATCGACAACCCTTACCAACTTGCAACTATAACCATGTTTTTTTACTTCTTTACCCATCACTATCTCCTATCTAAAATACTTCTTATCAGTTTTTAATACACATAAATATTGTTGAAATCTGCCACAGACCTTACACGAAACAGGTGTAATATATTCTGTTGATGAATATTCAAGAAGATGTTTTTCAATATGATCTTCAATCAATTCCCAATCAAGTTCATTATTAACATTCATACCTTTATGATCAATATCTTCACCACAACATGATGTGACTCGTTTTTCGTCTTTCTTAGGTTTATCTCTATTTTTATATTTAAAGTAATCCCTATCTAATGGTTTATTTCCGTTTATTTTTGTCATTTAGTTTCTTCTTCGCCTTCTTTAAAACTTTCTTCTTCTTTTCGTGTCTTGCCAAAAGTATTTCTTCCTTTGACCTACGCTTCGCTTTCTTTTTAGGTTTGATTTTGGTAGGTGGTAAAGTACCTTTTAATTTAGGTTGTTCTTTACCCTTATGAAAAACATTACCATCTTTATCTACGAACTCATTCATAAAATGCCATCCAGCTGGACGACCAGAGGTTTTTCTTGTTGGTTTACCTTCATGTAGTTCGGGGAACTTAGCCATCATCCTATGGTTAGTACAAGTTCCACAAATCACATTAGTTGCTAAGTCTCCTACTGCAATATAGGATCCACAGTTACACATCATATAACGAACTCCTTTTTCTATATAATCTGGTTGTATTTGTTTCATAACAATAATATACTTTTAAATAACTATTAAAGTCAAGCATTAAATATCAAAAAATTCTACATCAATTATTTCCATACACACATACCAATCATTGTCTTTTCGTAAAATAGTGTCGGCCAATCTCCATTGACTCTTTAACTCTTCAGTAGAGAACGAAGTATTGACCGACACAACACCGAGAACGATATAACCTTTATCTCCTATGGAGACTCTTCTCACTTTATTTTCACGATGTTCTTCTTCGGTAGTTCGGGTTCTACTTTCGGAATTTCTACTGAAAGGATTCCATCCTTGAAATTAGCAGAGATATTATCTCCGTCTAATAATTCCCCCAAGGTGAATGACCTCTTAAATGAAGAGTGTTTTAACTCTCTACGAAGCACTTTAGCTTTTGCTTCGTCAAACACACCACGATGTTTCTCACCTGATATAGTTAAAGTTCCCTCTTCCACTTCAACATTCAAGTCTTTTTTATCAAGACCAGGAATTTCAGCGACTAAACCAACCTTATCATCGTATTCATATACATTGACTTTTGGATATGCCGTATTACTAAAAGGTGTAACTCCAACTTGTTCGTTGATTTGTGGAAAAGATGTCGATACTATATCATCAAACATCTTATCGAATGGTGTTAAAAATGATTCCCTATCTATTACAGGTAATCCTCTATGAAATGTGACTTTTGTCATTGTACTACTCCTATGTTATTCATTTGAACTAACAACATCCCACTTTGTGGCGATGTTCTTACCCTTATAGTACAATAACTGTTCCAATAATTTTTTAATGACAATATGACAGAGTTTTATAGTTTATCTATGTCAAGGTATGACTGGTCGTCTTTCCACCATTCATATTGTTTATTCTGTAGTGTGGCTCTGTAAATAGATTCATACTCTTCATCAGACATAACTTTCCATAATTTATCAAAAGAAATTTCGTCTATTTTTTTTCTACCAACAAAATACATTTTTGCTGCTTTTTTACCGTAGCCAGAGTGTAACTCTGTTGTATCAACGATATTATCATGTTTATCAATTAACACCCATTTCATCTTTTATCTCCTACTCGTTATCTACAACATACACCTTTACAGAGTCCATTTTTGTGTGACCGTGGTCGTCTATGTAACTCCCATAAATCGTTATGGTTGAATCTATAAATTCTTCCCAAACAGCAAATACTATATGAGCATTGCCATCCTCATCGGTCATACTTGCTGGATTGACTAAACTTGTCCATTGACCAGGAACTATCTGATATTGATAATCAGAATCCCATTGGATATGTTGAGACCACCCACACTCGGTTGTGATATCCAAAACTGAATAGGTTTGTCGTAGATTATTATTAAATTCTAATTGATATATACCATTGTTTGATGGTAAAGCTGATGTTATTTCAAATACACATTCACAATCTTCCTCGGATACATCAGACATAAATGGATTTGAACAACCAATAACCAATAACCATATTAATAAAAATAACCTTTTCATTTCTTTACTCCTTTTCTATTTTTACATCCTTCATTTTTATGATTTTCAATTTGGTTTCCTCTAGCCATTTTATCCACTCATCAATCTGCGTGATAATTTTTATCTTATCAACATCGTGGTCTTCATTATCTAGTATCTTATCTACCCATTTCTTTATCATAGCAAGATAACCTGATAACCATGTGGCAATCTCTTTTCTTTCTGTTTCCCAAACATTACTCATCATATTACTCCTAAAGTTAACGCTAAATAGCATTATTAGTCAAGCACTTCGTAAACTATTTTTATTTCGTAAGAAGTGGTTGTCGTCCACTCATCTACTAACGGAGTAAAGGATTGATCTTTTGACTTTTTTACTTTCATTTCCTTACCTATAAATATCAAAACAAATATTCAAAACCTATTTTAGCCTTGTAGAACTCTTTACCCTGTAACTTAGAGATTTCTCCAAGATTGTAAATTCTTACCTTATCAGTAAGTTTCCAGCTTACTTTAAATTTGTCTTCGAACTCGAATGTATCTCTACCTTCTTCTTCATTTGGCGGAAAGTATCCATCGAATGTAACCTCAACTTCTATCTTATCGTTAAGATACTTTTTCTTTTTACTCATACCAAAAGACACGAATGTTACAAAGTTTCTACTAAACACATTGTCATTGTCATTACGACTTGTAAATCCAAATGACCAATCTTTCAATTTACTTCGCCAGTCAATTTTTAGATACTTCACATCACGACTTTCTTTGTTCATATACTCGGGCTTAAAGTATACCTGATTGTCTAACTTAAACCATACTAAATCATCAATATACCTTTCACCTAACTCTCGTTCCCATTGACGATTGACATGAAAGTTGTCGTGAGTTAATCCAACACTAATTTCATAGTCATCAGGATTAGGTTGAACATTTGGTGTTCTTGCAGCAAATGAACTGAATAACATTACACCGGCTAATAAACTATCCAACACCATTACTTTCTCCTATCGGATTTTATACCTGCTTTTCTTTTCTCGTATTTTCTTTTTCGTGGTTTCTTCTTTCTTCTTGATTCACCACTTCTTTTATCCATACCAATCCATCTTTTCAATGTCTCGATTGCTTCAATAAACTTACTCATTATTTTCTCCTAGTGTTATATTCCTATTATATCTTCTTCTTCAATTTTTGGTAAATCTTCTAGGTCAGGCTCTAACTCTACAACCTTTTCCTCAAATATTGAATGTATTCTTTTCATAACAAAATAAAATACATTAGAAACTACCATTAACAATAATAAATAAGGAAAACTTTTTTTTATTTCACTTATTATTTTTGTCCAATTTTGATAAATCAATTTCATAAGGACCCCCATCCTCATCTATTTTACAAACATCATCGCTATAAACTTTTCTAATATTTTTTTTCTTTTTACCAAAAATCTTTTCCCAATTTTC
>Ga0208669_1001049_pt1 | contig 10381 bp, 12 predicted proteins | sample 21_taG_FD_184095 | JGI IMG/M metagenome (GOLD analysis project Ga0208669, IMG submission 184095) | Marine viral communities from the Subarctic Pacific Ocean - 21_ETSP_OMZ_AT15319 metaG (SPAdes) (version 2) | ecosystem: Environmental > Aquatic > Marine > Oceanic | place: Pacific Ocean | collected...
TTGATCCAGTAAGCTACGGCAAAATGATATTCTATCTTGGCAGATGGTATAACAATGCTTTAGTAGTTCCTGAAAGCAACTCAATTGGATTAGCTACAGTACAACAACTGTTTGGTATGAACTATCCAAACATATATCAACAAAAGAAAACAGCTAATACTGCTGGTGATAATGTGAATCATTTAGGTTTCAAGACAACTATGTCAACTAGACCACCAATCATTTCTAATCTTAGACGAATGATTGAAGATGAAGACATTATGATTCCATCTGCTTTGTTGTTAGATGAGCTAAGAAACTTTATTGTTACAGAGTCAGGTAAGGCTGAAGCCTCAACTGGACACTATGACGATATGGTTATGTCACTTGCTATTGCTTGTGAAGCTTACAGAACACACGGACATGCCCTAACAAATAAAGCATTTAGCTGGGGTGAAATGAATACATTATATGAGCAGCCAGATACTAAGTGGTTGTAAGGAGAACTTATGGGAATAAGCTTTAATAATGCAAGTAAAGTAAATTATACCATGCCACCACTTGCTGATAAATATTTAGAAGAAAAATACAAAGACAATATATTAAGAAAAATTAAATATTACGAAGGCAGTAATAGCTTATTAGAGCAAGATGATTTTTATCCTTTTTATAAATATGACGACATACAGCCATCAGATTATGTAAATTATTCTGGCTTTGCACCACGTGGAGCTGAAGAAGTATATATAAATAATTTAGACATGGTAGGAGAACAAGTAACTCCTGTTGCACCTTTAAAGGCTCGAATTGATCCAAAAGACCCTTCTTCTATAGCTAGAAAAAAAAGGCTAGATAAAATTGCTTTGGAAGAATCTGCTAAACAAACAGAACAACAACAACAAATAGCTGACTTCTATAGTGATAGTATGGCTAGAACTGGATTGCACGAAGCAATCCATTCAACAATGCTTGATCGCAGAAAAGGTGCTTATCCAAATGCAATAAATCAAATGCTAAAGGGCACGTCTGAATTAGGAGTAGGGGGCAGTACAACTAATTTTTTAGGAAAAAGAGTTCCTGTAGGAAATCCACATGTTTACGAAACTAAACTTGTAGAGTCTTCTTACGATCCATACTTTGAGCAAAACGAATTAATTACACAAGATTTAACAGAAAGATTAATGTCTCAACCAGTATATCCATTTATGTCTGAAGGTATGATAATGCCACCAGCTGTTAGACCTCATTATAGTTATAGCACTTGGAATATGGATAAACCGGGTGGACCAATGACAGAAGATGGTATAAGAAATTTTGTTCATAAAGTAACTCAACCATTTTATGAGCAATTAGAAAGCGATGCTGAAAAAGGTTATATACAAGATTCGGTGTATGCAACACCATCACATTTGTGGGGAATTAGAACACAAGGCACTTAACAGAGAGAGCGAGAATGAAAAAGAAAATCGAGAAGATTGATGACGACATGTTGATTCAGTCAATAGATCGTCACATGCGTAATGCTACTGGTGGATATACAGGTTCATCAGAAGTAAGTAAACGAAGAGAAAATGCCGTATATGAAATGAGCTTAGAAGCCCAAGGTGATTTAAAACCACAAGGCGTTAGCTCAATTGTATCCTCAGACTCAGCCGAGATAGCTGAGGGATATACCGCACTATTGACCAAACTATTATTAGACAATAATAAATTGGCTTTATTTACACCGTATAGCAACGAAATGGCTGCTGTTAAAGCGTCACAGATTGCATCGGATGTTGTCAACTATTGTCTATTCAACTCAAATCCTGATGGATGGTCGAAACTTTCCACGTGGATAAAGTCAGCAGTTGTATTTGGCAATAGTGCCCTAACTTGGGGATGGGAAGAACACTACGATTATGTTGTAGAAGAATACGAACAAATCGAAGAAGGTGTTCTTGATCAGATATTAGCTGATGTAAATGTAGAAATTATTGGTGATTTGCAAATAGGAACAGAGCCAGTTGTAAATGATGACGGCACAAGTTACTATGCATATGTTGATGTTAGACTTAGAAGAAAGATTGACAAGTCTGGAGTAAAGCTAAGAAACATAGCTCCCGAGTCATTTTTAATTGATCGTGCAGCTTCCAGTGTAACAGACGCAACTTTTGTTGGAATTGTTTCAGAGATGTCTCGTTCAGATATAAGAAGAACTTGGTCTGATTTAGATTTAGATTTTTCAGAAATTGGTGAAGAAGCAAGTGTTAGAGATTCTGCATGGTCATATGAATCATATTCTAGAAAGGATGCTGCTGGAGTTACTAATTGGCTAGACAGCAAAGATGATGATGAAGATGAAGCTAATATAAGTATCACTGTTATTGAATGTTGGATTCGTTCTGACAGAGATGGTGATGGTATTGCAGAACTTAAACATGTTATCAAAGCTGGTAATACAATACTAGAAGAAGACGATGTGGCTTATGTTCCAGTAGCAGTGCTTAATCCTATTGAGATACCACATGAGTTTTATGGATTGTCACTTCTTGACATGGCTCGCCCACAGACACAAGCAACTACAGCTATCCTTAGAGGATTTGTAGAAAACGTGTACTTTGGCAACTACGGTAGAACACTAGCTGATCCTAATGTTGTGGACTTTTCAGCATTACAAAATCCTGTACCAAAACAGATTATTCCTACAAATGGAAATCCTGCAGCAGCAGTACAACAGCTCCAGCCAGAACCAATGAGTGCTGGTACAAGTGGAATGTTAGAATTCCTGGGGCTTCAGAAAGAGCAATCTACTGGGCTTAGCAAAACTGCTATGGGTTTAAACGATACATTATATGTATCTGGTAACTCTGAGCAAAAGATGGCAGGCGCACAAAATGCTGCACAGATAAGAGTAGAACATATCGCTCGTAGATTTGTAGAGACAGGCATTAAAGATTTATGTCGTGGCGTATTAAGGGAAATGAAAAGCAACCTTAAGAATCCTACAATGTACAAGACAGATAAAGGGTATGCATCACTTACTCCACAAGAATTACAAACGATGCCAAGCAATATGGATTTAGATATTCAGGCAAACATTGGAGAAAATTCAAATTCTTCTTTGGCTGAGAAGTTAATACAACTTACACAGTTGTTGCCTCAAATGGCTCAAAGCCCTACATCTGAAGCTTTTATTAATCCGATGTCTTCTTACAATCTTGCGTTAGATATTCTTAAGAACATGGGTATGGACCCTACAAGGTTTTTAAATGATCCTGCTACTCAAGAGTTTCAGCAAGCACAACAAGAAGCTCAACAGTTACAAAAACAAAAGAAAGATAGGGATGACCAAGCAGAACAAGCTTCTATTGAACTTGATTTAGCAACTAAACAAGCCAATGTAAGTTTAATTAAAGCGGAAGCAGATAATAAAAAGATTGACAATAAGCGTCAATTATTATCAGCAAATGATGACTCTAATAGAGAATGGGCAGAGCTTGCAATTAAAGCTCAAAAAGATGGTGCTCAAATTCCACAAAAAATTCCAGCAGACTTCTTATCGCTGTATCAAGACACAGAAGAGCAAGAACAAATAGAAGCTGAACAAGAGAGAATGATGCAAGAACAACAGATGATGCAGGAGCAGCAGTATGGAGAACAGAACAATGTTAATAGCGGAGGCTATTGATAGAATAACTGAGCTTGCTTCAGAAAGTGAAGACTTAGAAATTCTTGTAAGTTCTGAAGCTGCTCTAAAAACTTTAGGTATACTCCAGACACTTGGATTTAAAAGAATATCTATTGACCAATATCTAAACATGTGAGATGAATGATGGCAAATTATAAAAGACAACCAGCATATAAAGCTGGAGAAAATGGCAAACCAAAAAAAGTATCGCCATATGATGATGCACAGAGAGTTCTAAATAAGGGCTACCAGTGTACTGAAATAAAAGATGCTATGACAATGGTAACTGAGGATATACTCAATGGATTGTTTCGTGAGTGGTTAGAAACTAAACACTTTGAAACAGAACGTAGAGAGTTTATTTATAAGTTAGCAATAAGTCAAGGGGCTGTAATGAGCAATATAGATAAAGCTATTATGGCAAAAGATAACAAAGTTGAACAAGAAAAAAATAGTTCAGGAGATGAATGATGAATGATGAAGCAGTATTAAAACTAGCTTTAGAAAAACTTAATGTAGGTATAGAGGCAATTATAAAAGTGATAAGCACTGGAAGAAATATTCATGGCGCTGCTTTTGATATGAACAATATGCTTACAGCAAGAGTTAATCTAGAAAAGCTACTTGCAGCTTTACCTAAAAAAACAAATGTTTATAAGGTAGAAGGTAAGAAAAAATAAGAGGTTTTATTACAAACCTTTAGATGATTGATGACAGAGAGTTGTAATAAACTCTCTTATTTATAGGAGATATAATGTCAGAAACAAATAACGAAGCTACCCATACGGATGAGTCGGACGTTACTGATTTCGATTTCGATGCTTTGGCGGATGATATATTAGGTTATGAACCTGATGATGCTACCCAAGAAAGTGACGAAGCGACAGAAGAACTCGAAGGTGATGATCCACACACTGACGAGGACGCTGATGAAGTTGACGAAGTAGAGGATGATAACACAGATGAAGAAGAGGAAGAGGAGGATGAGTCTGAGGACGCTACCCAAGAATCTGAATCGGATGAATTAGACAATGAAATCGATATGGACTTTAAGGTTCCCGTGAAAGTTGACGGAGAAGAATCTGAAGTTACTATGGAAGAACTTGTTGCAAACTATCAAACAAAGCAGAGCCAGTCAAAAAAAGGAGACGAGCTCGCAGAGCAGGCAAAGGTTCTTGAACAAACTAGAGAACAAGCTGAAATTTATGCAAGAGTAAATGCAGAGTTACTTCAACGAGAAGATGCAAAAGACCAAAGTGTTTTAAAGCATCTTCAAGACCAAGTAGACAAAGCATTTGAAGAAGATGACTATCAAGCTAGTAAACTTAACAATAAGTTAGGCAAGGCTAAAGAGGAATATTCTTCAAGAAAAGCAAGTCGTGATAATTTATTACAAGGCATGTCACAACAGTTAGGTCAACAAGCTCAAGAACAATTTGGAAAACAAGTCGAACACTTTAATCAAGTAGTTCCTGATTTAATTCCTGATTGGTCAGAGGATGTTGCTATGTCAAATCGAAAATTTGCATTAAGCATTGGATTAGATGAACGCATAGTTGACAGTATAGTTGATCCAATGATGATTAAAGCCATTGATGGTTATAGACGACTCTCGGAAAACTCTAGTAAAGGAACAGCTAAGAGAAAACAAACTCCAGTTAAACGAGTGCCTACTAAAAAGCCAAGTACTGCGAAAACTAAAAAATCCAATAGGGTTGATGCTGCTCGAGCAAAAGCTAAGAAAGGAAAAGCTACATCAAAAGATGAAGAGGTTCTTTTCAATAATGCAATTGATTCATTGTTCGAGTAACAGCTCTCTATGTAATATAGGAAAATAGTAATGGCTACAAACTTTACGACCAGTAATGCGATATCTCAGAGAGAGGATTTGGCAAACTGGATTTCAAACATCTCTCGAGATATGACCCCGTTCATCTCTTCAATTGGAAAGTCAAAAGCAACAGCGACTACTCACGAATGGACAACAGACACTCTACAAGCTCCTGCAACGCAGGCTGCAGCGGAAGCGTCTGACTACGCAGTGAGCACTTCGCCTGTTATGACTCGCCTTACAAATATCACACAGATTTTTACTAAAGGTATTAATGTGTCTGGTACTCTTGAAGCGGTAGACAAAGCAGGTCGCAAGTCTGAATTTAAATACCAAACTGAAAAGCGTGGTAAGGAAATGCAGCGTGACATTGAAAAGACAATGGTAGGTTCGCAAGTAAGAACTGCGTCTGCCTCTGCAGCGGGTAATATCCAAGCCGGAGCAAGGCTCATGGGTGCATACAAGTCTTATACACAGTCGGCTTGTGTAAACGCTGGAGCTGGTAATTTAACTAAGGCTGCAGGTAATGGATCAAATGTCCCTACGTGGACTACTGGTGCAGCTGCTGCAGTAACATTAGCTGATATCAACGAAGTATTACGCCTAACTAATGGTGTAACTACGGCTGCTCCTTCAATTGTGATGATGTCAACAACACAAAAAGTTGCCTTCTCTACTCTTATTAATGCTGGCACAGGTACAAACGTCAGACGTAATATTGATGAGAGAGGAAAGCTTCGCCAGTCAATAGACTTGTATGAGTCTGACTTTGGTGATGTTGAAATTAAGCATAATTACATCATGGGTGAAAGCGAGATCATGATATATGATCCTTCGTATTTAGCTATGGCTTCACTTCGTCCAACTCACTTCCGTGATATAAACGAAGCTGGAGATGCTTTGCGTTCTTACATGGTTCAAGAGCTTACTTTTGAAGCTAAGAATCCAGAAGGCAACGGCATAATTGTCAACGCTACTGTGTAAAAGCAGTTCTTAACCCCTATAGAGAAATCTATGGGGGTTATATTTTATAAGGAGATTAAAATGTCAAACGATTTCAAAGACCTTGAATATGACTTAACAAATACTATGAGAATAACAAAAGCTAAAAGTGATGGCTTTAGAGAAGTGACACAAGATGTGTCTACTCACTTAGAATGGGCTAAAGAAATGAGAGCAATGAAAAGCTCTAGAAATAGTTTCTCTCATGGGTTTAGACCTTTTTGCAACATACCGGATTCGGTTTCATTGGAACTTATAACTAAATATGGCATAAATATCCATGATAACCAAACAGACAAAGAAGCCTTTAAAAAGGTTAAATCAATTATTAAAAGAGATTATCCTCATTTAATGTATCACTAGGAGATTTAGATGGCTATTATTGATCAGGTTACTTTACGAACAGGAGTAGCTGACTGGCTTAACAGGTCAGATTTAACTGACTCACAATTAGATGATTTTATATCTATAGGTGAAGCAAGACTTTATGAAGACTTAAGAGTACCACCTTTAGAAGCTTTAAACGGATTTTCTGTTGTGGCTGCGAACTCAAGTATAACAATTCCAGCAGGACTTATAGAGCCTATAGAATTAAAATTTGTTCAGGGTGGAACTTGTTCAGTAGCACCAACAACTAATACAACTCGTGCTTCATGTGAAGCTGCTTCAGGAACGTGGACAGATTCTGATAAAGATGATGACGTTGTTCTTAGTAGAGTTGACTCTAAAGTTTTTGGCAACAATAAAATGAAACATGCCTATACTAGAGAGTTAGGTAATTATCTTTTAACTGATTCAGCTGGAGATCAAAGTGCTGCAGGAGAATATACTTTAAAGTATTACAAGGCAGATGACCCAATAGGAACTTATTCCTCTACTGCAACAACAGCAGGTTCTTTTGTTGTTGGAAAATATTATACTATTCTTACTGTAGGCAATACTAGTTTTACAGGAATAGGAGCCTCCGCCAATACAGTTGGTGTTGTATTTAAAGCAACTGGTGTTGGTTCAGGAACTGGAACAGCAAATGTAGAAACTATCCCTTGGATTTTAGGAACCGAGTTTGAAACAATTCTTTATGCTGCTTGTACAGTGGGAGCTACATTCTTAGGAGATGTAGAAATGGAACAGAAATTTAATGAACTAACAACAAATAAAGTTGATTCATTAAATCAAAAAGAAATTAGGGCTAGTATGAAGGGTGGTTCGTTTTCTGCGCAATTTAGCACACCACTACTATAGGAGAGATTATGCCAAGAAATACATTTTATGATGGTGCTGCAGGAGATAGCGTTGTAATTGATACTCGTGTTGCTCAAGCATCAGCATCAGCCACAGCAGCAGCAGCTAGCGAAGTAGCAGCAGCAGCTTCATATGATTCCTTTGACGATAGATATTTAGGAGCCAAATCATCTGCTCCATCAACAGACAATGATAGTAATGCATTGGTATCAGGAGCTTTATATTGGAACACAAGTTCTAATCAAATGTTTTCTTGGACAGGATCGGCTTGGGACGCTATAAAACCTACTTCAACTGAACAAGGACATATTAATACAGTATCTGGTATTCAGGCAAATGTAACTACTGTAGCAGGAATAAGTAGTAATGTAACCACTGTTGCTGGTATAGATTCAGAAGTAACTTCAGTAGCAGGCAAGGCTACAGAAATTGGACGATTAGGAACAACTGACGCTGTGGCAGACATGGCGATTTTGGGTACTGCTGACGTAGTATCTGATATGAATACACTAGCTACAAGTGATATTATATCTGACCTTAATACACTAGCAACTTCTGATATTGTAACTGATATGAATTTATTGGCTACTAGCTCAAATGTTGCAGCTATGGGTTTACTAGGCACTTCTGATGTAGTAGCAGATATGGCATTACTAGGTACTTCTGATGTAGTAACTGATTTAAGTATTTTAGGAACAGCCGATGTTGTAGCAGATTTGAATACTCTTGGTACTGCAGACGTGGTGGCGGACTTAAATACTCTTGGTACTGCTGACGTAGTATCTGATATGAATACATTAGGAACTTCTAACAATGTAACCAATATGAACACCTTGGCTGGCATTGCTTCAAATGTTACTACAGTTGCTGGCATATCAGGTAATGTTACAACAGTAGCTGGTATTTCTTCAGATGTTACAGCCGTTGCAGGAGATGCTACGGATATTGGTGCAGTTGCAGCTAAAGCTACTGAGATAGGTAGATTGGGTACAGCTGATGCCGTTGCAGATATGGCAATTTTAGGAACCACTGATGTTGTAGCAGATTTAAATACTTTGGGTACAGCTGATGTTGTAGCAGATTTAAATACTTTGGGTACAGCTGATGTTGTAGCAGACATGAATACATTGGGTACAGCAGACAATGTAACTAACATGAATACTGTTGCTGACAATATATCAAATGTTAATAACTTTGCAGCTCGATATAGAATAGCAAGTTCAGCACCTACTTCTTCTTTAGACGCAGGAGATTTATACTTTAATACATCAAACAATACTCTTTATCATTACACTGGATCAGCATGGTCTGCTGTTCAGAGTTATACTGCAGGAACAGGTATTACACTAACTAGTGGAACTTTTTCTGCTTCACCGGTTGCTCTTACTACAGTTCAAACTGCTGCTAATCAATCAGCACATCTAGGATTGACTGCTCAAGAAGGTGATGTTGTAGTTCGTTCAGATGAAAATAAAACTTATATGCACAATGGTGGTTCTGCTGGAAGTATGGCAGACTACACTTTAATGGCTACTCCAACAGATGCGGTTACAAGCGTTGATGGTGCTACTGGTGTAGTTACTTTAAACCACGACAGTTTAACTGGCTTTGTTGCTAATGAGCATATAGATTGGACAGCAGACCAAGGTGGAACTAATATACATGCTGGCAATTACGATAACGATGCGGTTGCCATGGCAATTGCTCTTGGATAATATAGGAAATAGAAATGGCAAATACATTTAAATTAAAAACCAAAGCTGGTATAGATGCATCGTTAGTAGATGTATACACTGTACCAAGCTCTACTACAGCGGTAATAATCGGTCTTACTATTGCTAATATAAAAGGAGCTTCAGTAACAGCAGACGCTAAAGTAATATCAGACACTTCTGATTCTGAAACTAATGCAGACGTATATTTAGCAAAAGATATTCCATTGCCAACAGGTTCTTCAGTAGAAGTTATGGCAGGTAATAAAATTGTTCTTCAAACAACCGACAAGATTCAAGTGAAGGGCTCTGTGGCTGATGCAGTAGACGTAATACTTAGCATAATGGAAATAACATAGGAGATATAGTATGCCTTATTTAGGAAAGCAGCCTTCAAGAACTGCATTTGATGCTTCTGATATCCCTGACGATAGTATCACAGCTGCTAAAATTATAGACGGTGCTATCACTATTGCAGATATAGCTGATGATGCGGTAACAGCAGATAAACTAGCCAACTCAATTAATACTGAAATTGCTGCAAATACAGCTAAAGTAACTAACGCTACTCACACAGGCGAAGTAACAGGAGCAACAGCATTAACTATTACTGACAACATAGTAGACGAGGCTAATCTTAAGATTTCAAATGCTCCAACCAACGGATATGTACTAACAGCACAGTCTGGTAACACTGGTGGCTTGACTTGGGCTGAGATGACAGGCGGTGGACCATCATTAGGTACTGATAGCATAATTAGAACTAATGCACAGACTATTAGTGAGAATATTACAATCGGGTCAACTACTAATGGTATGTCGGCTGGACCTATAACAATAGCTGATAGTTACACAGTCACAGTAAGTGGTAACTGGAGTATTATATGATTAACAATTTAAAGGAGTACAACTATGGCTGCTAAACTAAAGGTAGACCAAATAGAG
>Ga0208669_1001050_pt1 | contig 10375 bp, 6 predicted proteins | sample 21_taG_FD_184095 | JGI IMG/M metagenome (GOLD analysis project Ga0208669, IMG submission 184095) | Marine viral communities from the Subarctic Pacific Ocean - 21_ETSP_OMZ_AT15319 metaG (SPAdes) (version 2) | ecosystem: Environmental > Aquatic > Marine > Oceanic | place: Pacific Ocean | collected...
ATAATACGTTTACGGTTACATCATCGAACAATGGTCCGATAGCCAAGTTTATATCACGGCCACCAACTTCGATTATAAGTGTTGTAATTTTACCACTAAAATCAAAACCACCAGAATATGCTTCATAGCCACTAGCTACACCAGACTCTGATAATATATCCGTGCCACTAAACACATTGGTATTACCATTCTTACCGGTAATGTGCATATAGATACGATCCTCCGCATCTCTTTTATCTACCTTAATTGTGTAGTTTGTTTTACCACCGTATTCTATATCAAGATCAGATATATCCACGGTGTTAATAAATGTTGTGCCCATACCATCGACACCCATGGCAGATGTGCTATTACCGCTGCCGGTAATTTGTGCACACTTATCAGTTCCTAGATTGTAACAACTATTACCAGAGGGCATACTAGCGGATCCTTGGCCTCCCCAATCAATGTCCATGTCTCCTTCTTTATTAGAAATGACATAATTATTATCACCGTCAAGAATATCACCGCTGTCTTCATTATCAACAGTAGTGGTTGTTGTAACCGTGGTAGTTTCTGTAGTTACAGTATAGCCATCAGCTTCATACTCAATGGTTTCTGTAATGGTTTCGTCTATGATTTCTTCAATAGTGGGTGTGCATAGTCCAACTGTATCTGTTGAACAATCTACCGCTTGACTAGAAAATGAAAGGAATACCGAGAACAGTGACGCCAGTATACAAAGCCATAGCCGCAAAAACAAACTTCGAAAATTCATCATTATTTATTTCCTTTACATCTTCTTGTGTTAACTCTATCTTACCAAATACTCTACTGCCTTTTGGCACGAGGTCCGGGTTTTGTTCCCAACCTTCCTTTGCTTCTATACCGATAGCTCCCATGTATGGACAATACGTTCCTGCCATCCACATACTATCAAAAATACGGTAATCAGCACATAATGTTGACACCGCGGCAACTTTCATGCCCATAGAATATAATGACCGTGACAGTTTTATTCTTTCACAGTTTTCATCCGTGATAGTCACACCAGTTGCTAAACCTAGTATTTGTGTTTGTACAGCAGTTGACGCCGCTGTCTTACAAATGTCAGAATTGTTGACCACGACACTTGGTGCATTGGCTGTTGGTGGTGTATTATTAGTTACTACGGTACTAGATACAGTATTTGTATCTGCACCTTTTGCGCTAGTAATTGCACTAACAACTAAAATAAAAGTTAAGACAATAAAAAGTATTCTCACTACTTTATACCGCCCATGATTTTCATAATTGTCCAGATACCGCCTACGACAGCACCTACAATTAATAAAACTCTTATCCCCCCAAGTCCCATGTTCGTGTGTTTGTTTAAATCTCGTACTTGCTTTTGCATGATACCTATATCTTCACGAATGTATTTAACATCTGTTTTAAGTTCGGCTATTTCTTTTTCCCACTCAGCCATTATCTACCTTTTAAGTATTTTGCCACGGTTGCTAATCCACCCATGTTAAATCCTTGACTTGATCCTTGTGATCTTCTGTCTAAAATATCCCTTATTCTATTAGTCTCTTGTTGAACGTTAGTTGATGGTGGTGTGAAACTACTACCTATTACAACATTACCACCTCCACCTCCACCTTGATTACCGCCTTGTCCTCCACCTTGATTGATTATAGGGAAGTCTTGTTGTGGGTTTGGTTGATTTATTACAACAGGAGGTTTAGTTAAGTCCTCTTCGTCTTGAATTATTTGATTAATTTGATCATTTGTAAGTTGGACAGGAGGATCTGGTTCGTCTCTTTGTCTATTAATACCAAATAAATTTAATCCAGCATCATATATATTTCCAAACTGATTACCAAAAAGTGGAAAATTACTTGTTAGATCATAACCTAAATTTGCAAATTCATTTCCAGCACCTTTAATTATAGGACCTGTAAATTTATTATTTGCAAGAGCAAGTACTGTAGCAACAGGAATATTAGCTTGAGTAGCAAGAGCTATACCTTCATTAACAAAACCTTTTTTAATTAAATCAACAGCTTGATTTTTAGCTACCTCCACTACTCCCCCTGCTCCTTGGTCCGAGAACGCCGATCCAATATTAGAAACGGTTGACATATCAATAGGAAATCCTGCTTGATCTAAAATATAATCTCCTGCCTTTGTAAGTATTCCCGGAAGTTCAGTTGTCTCACCACCAACTCCTCCACCTATTATCATGTCGTCTACATTTGCTTCACCAAAAGTAGAGTCTATTATTTTATCCTTTACAAAATTTGCTGCTTCTATTGGATCAAAATCTTTTATAGCATTTAAAATACCAGTACCAGATCCTTTAGGATCTGATAAAAGTTCTTTTGCTTTATCAATATATTTTGGATCTAAAAATCTTAACGCGTCTTCAATACCTGCCATTATGCTACCCTCTGAAATGCTTTTCTTGTGTTCATAATTCCACCTTTAGCGGCGAATGTAATGTCGTTTTTAAATAGTTGTTGTCCTCGTTCCATCGTGTTTGCTCTATCATCTAATCCTACATTTCTAAATCCCATATCTACATTTCCTAAACTAGATGATTCAAGTGCTCTATTTTCATCTTCTTTTATATCTTGTAGTTCTTCTCCCATTTCAATCTGCGATGTTGTCGTAGCAAAACGAGACTCTGGGTTAGAAGGAAAATTTTCTAAATAGTCTCTGTCTCCAGATATAACAGCATCTGGTATATCTGAATCAGTACCCAATTCTCTTTGTACTTCAAAGTCATTGTTCATGTACTCACTCATTATAGAACCAAACGCTGATCGTATAGCAGTGTAGTTTACTGAACTGTTTAAACCACCGGGAATCATTTTTTCTAACATCGCTGGTGTTACATCTCTGCCTAAAAGATGAGCGGCAACATTATAAGAAAAATATGTTTTTAAAAATCCTAAACCTTTTTTTGGATCAAGAATAGATTTAACAGCTTCACCACCTAGTTCAGCCGCAGCTAATTGACCACCAAGGTCAGATGATGCACCAAGAACATTTGTGTATAGTTCAAATTTACCTAACGTTGATAATTGATCTTCAGTGAAGAACATTTTTAAATGTTCATTATCACCTAACTTTTTAAATTCTGCCATTAACTTTCTAGGGTTAATAAGTAATGTATTAGTTTTTGGATCTAAAACACTTGACCTATTTAAAATATCCTCAATCATTCCGGAGCGAACATTGTTCATTATTTTTCCGTTCATGCCTCCAGCGCCCTTAATAAAGTTTTGTATAGCTAATGCAGATCCTATCTTCGCATTACTTGCTTGTTCTAATAATGAGTTAACAAGTTCTTGTGTATTAGCAACAGTGTTGTCGCTTTGACTTTGAAATGCTTTTTGAATAATACTATTATCCATTGCATTAGCCGTTTCACTTAACTTTAATAAATCATCTATTTCATCTGGTTTTAATAAAGTGCTTAATCCATCTGGATCTTTTTTCTGCCAAGCTTGAATTATATTTTTAATTTCTTTTGGATCACGTAATAAATTTGCCTTAAATGATTTTTCAAAAGCTGTCCAATTAACATTATCTGCTCCTAAAGAATCTTTTAATAATTTTAAGTTATAACTACTACCCGGATGAAAAAACTTAGCCGCAAATTCGTCTGGAGCTATTTTATTACTTATAGCTGTTTGCATGTCTTTTAAACCAACAACAGAATAATAAGATTTTAAATTTTCAAGGTGCAGTGACATAGCTTCGTTGTATTTTGCACTACCGCCACTTTTAAATTTACCAGTATTATCATCCATTATACTAATAATTTTTTCATGAATCTTCCTTGCAGCGTCTCTTACTGCCGCATCGTCATTACTCATTAAAGCAAATGCCTTACTTCTTAAATTTTCTATTTGACTAAAAGCATCCCATTGAGACTGTTGACCTCTTAATGCTCCTAAATTTGGTGTATTAGTTTTTGGATTTAAAATTACATCGTCAAGTGCTTTGATGTCATTAACAAGTGAAAGTAAATCCTTATTAGATTTTTTTGTTAAATCAATTGCAACTTTTGCAGTTACTAATTCACCCGCTTCATTAAAAAACTTTTCTGTTCCTATTCCTTTTACATTAGCAACGCCACTTCCTCGAAAGGCACCGGTCCCTGTTTCAAGTTCATTAATCAAACCTTTTAAGCTGTCTTTACCTCCTATAAGGTAAGATACTCCAGCAGAATTATTTACTGCCGCTGCCCTAGTTGCATTTATTCCATTTTGTATGGACTCATCCCATTCTTTAAAAGCTTCCTTTAATCCTATATATCCCTCTTCTGGTGTTATTAATCTGGTCTTTCCACTAGAATCAGTAATTTTATAAGGCTTCATAGCTTGTGAAAGTTTTTGTGTTTGCACCGTAACAAGATCAGCCCAGTCTTGCCAAGTTATTGATTGTGCATCACTTGCTTCTTTTAAAGATTTATTTAAAGCTACATTTTTTGCCGCTATGGCATCAACAGTTCCTACTTTACCAAAGTCTCCGTTTTTATATTGTGCATTGATAGATTTTGTAATTTTATCAACGTCTGCTTTCATTGATACACCAAAAGCTTTCATCTTAGCATAAAGTTCTGCTTGTTGAGGAAATATTTTCTTTTGTCCAAATCCTGTTATGTCGCTTGCACGGAAAAAAGTTTTGTGAATTAGAGGATTAATTGCCAGTTGAGCTACAATATGAGGAGGAAGATCTAACTCTTCTGCTATTTTAATTACTTCTGCTGTTATAGGAGCAAGGCCCGGTTTTGTTGACCCGGTTAACATGTTTGTTGTTATGCCAATACCTTTTGTAAAAGCTGTAGTTAAGAAAGCAGGAAAAACATCTTCATCCATTCCTACTCCAAAAAATCCTTTTTCAGAACCAAACTGAAGAGGCATAAGTTCATTAGTCCACTCGAGAAGTCCTTTATCACTAAGTTTATCTACTTTGTAAAACTCACCTTCACCGCCTTCAAAACCTAACGCCTTACCTAATCCCCAGTTGATAAGTTTATCAACTTTGATACCCATGTAATCACCAACACCAGCGGCTAACGCAGGATTTTTTGTAGGGTCTAAAAGAAAAGCAAAAGATGCACCTAAAGTTCTAGCACTGAGAAGTTCTGCTCCAACAACACCAAACTCATTAATGTCTCTACCAAAAGGATATAATAAACCATATTCCTCATCTTGATTTTTTTTATATACTGTTATTACTTTTTTCTTACCATCTGTTCCAACGATAGGAACTTCCATCATATCGCCATCTGGATAAAAATATTTAAAAGCGTTTGCTTTTCCTTCTGGTGTTTTGTAACGTTGTAGTAATGTAGATATCCAAAAACCCATTTCATTATGATTGTTTACAGGAGCGCCTACCTTACTTTCTGCATATTTTAATTTAGCGTCTATTATTTCTTTTTGTCTTTCTTGTTGTAATTGAAAATCTCCTTCTTGAAATTCACTTAATAAAAAAGGTCTTGGAGCGTCAATCCTTTCTTGAAGGTCTTTGTATTTTTCATCTATGTTTGTTATTGCTTGATTATAGTCAAATTTAGTTTCAACAACCCTATCTAAAGAAGGTGTTACTACAGCGTCCGCTGCATTTGGATCAACAATTATTTTATCTGGATCTGTATCAGATCGAACATTAGAATAAAAATCTCTTTCGTTTTGTTTTTTTAATTCTTCTTGTGCGTTAGATAACGTAGTTCCTTTTTTTGCTAATTCTGCCGTTTGACCAACTGCTATGTTTTTTGAAGAATCAAATGTTGCCATTATTCAGCTCCTACTATAAAACCTTTTATAACAAATATAGGTTTTTTATTATTGTCTAATTTTCCTGTATTAATTTCATATACAGGTTTGTTTGGTCCAGCCTGTATTTTAATTGTTTGTCCATTGTATTCAAAGTTACCACTTTCATCAGAATACCCCATAAACTGAACAGATTGATTATCTTTTCCTGCTTCAGCGTCTTTAAGATTTACATCAAAAGTTGTTTCAACACCTTCAACGTTTGCTTTAACACTTATAGTGCCTTGACCGTTTGCTGTTGCTTTATTCCAATCACTTACTAATTTTCCTTTGCTCTTAACAGCGTCAAATTGTTCTGATAAATCATCCCATCCAAGTTCATCATTACCTGTAATCATATCACTTCTTATTTCATTAATCTTTCCTTTGAGTTTTTGTATTGCTTCACCATCACTTAATCCTTCAAATTTTTCATCACCAAATAAACGTCCTTCTAATGTTCCAGTTAATAAAAAATTATCTAAAGCTTCATAACGTAGTTGATCTATTTGAGCATCTCGTTGATATAAATCAACAATCATATCAAAACCTTCTTTTGAATTATATAAAGTTGCGTAAGAATCTTTTAACGTTTCAAATTCTTTTAAGTTTAAGTTACCCGGTAGTGCTCCATTTTCTGCGTTAGCTAAAGTACCAAGAGAGGTTAAAGCTCTTACAACATCTGTTGACATTATATTACCGCCAACAAATCCATTTATTGTAGCAATCATTTCTTGCATAGCCGGAGTCATATTTTTAACATTTTCTTCGTTATCCCAACCTAAGAAATTCATAACAGCACCTGCATACTCTCTTGAAGGTTGAAATACTTTTCCAATAATAGCGTCATCTGAAGCTAAATCTAAAGTTTTGTACTGTTGTAATTTTGCCGCTGCGCCTTCACCTTTTGCTTCAGCATTTGTTATATACGTATCTATTTTTTTATCTCTACGTTTTAGCTTAGCTATTTCTTCTTCTTTTTCTAATTCATCTTCTAAACTTAAAATATTTGGATTTTCTGTTGCTAAAGCTTCAAGACGTCTTTCAGTAAGATCTATAGCCTCTGCTTGTAGTATGTCATTAATTTCTGCTTTTGTGTAAGGAAGGTCAGTTTCTGGGTTTATCTTGCCTTCTAGTTGTTGCCTTTTCATTGCTAAACTATCTTCAACTAATTGAGCAAATTCTGTATCGTCACTTAAAAATATTGCCGCGTTGCCCGGTTCTTTTGAATGTTTTGATGGATCAAATTCAGAACCTTTTATTAATATCCAATCTTGATCACCTTTGTCCCACACCCAATAGTCTTTATCAGATTGTGCTTTTGTATTTTTACTATCTAAAAATTCAGCAAAGCCGGGTCCTGTTGCTTGAGATTCATCATCTAATGTTTTTAAATAATTTTTATAATCAGTAGTAAAGCCGGATTTTTTTCTACTATCTAAGAACTCACCAAACTCTTCTGTTGTAGGAGTATCGTCTGTTAATAAATACTCTTCATAACTTTTTGGTTTATCTAATTTAAATTTTTCTAAATATTCTAAGTATCCCGCTGGTGTAGGATCATTTGTTGTTAAAGCATACTCTTCATAACTTGTTGGTTGTTTAGTTACTTGTGTTTTTTCATTTCTATCTAAGAACTCAAGAAATCCATCTGGTGTAGGATCTTCTGTTGATTTTAAGTAATCTTTGTAATTGTTTGTATACTTATCGTTTGCCTCTAATTTTGGTGGATCTTTTGTATATATTTTTGGATCATAGTCTTGGTTTCTTATGTTTTCCATTTGTTTTGTTTCTTTATTATATGCCCAAAGATATTTGTTACCTTCACCTTGTCTATTAGCCGCTCCTTTTTCCATTGTAGCAGGATCAAATATATCGTCAGTTACACGTATATCAAAACCTGTTTCTTTATCTACTGCCCAAAAATACTTTTTTGGTTTCTCTGGTTTAATAACTTCTGTTGATTTTAGATAATCTTCAAATGTTCCAGTATACCCTTCTGATTGAAGGTTTAAAAATGTAGTATATTTTTCACCTTGCTTTGCTTCATTTGATTTTACTACATCTGGTAATACTCTTGTTCCATCATCGGCATAGTATTGATAACCATCAGCGCCTTTTATTATTTTTCTTTCCCCTGCTTCTTTTGGATCTGGAATATATTCTGTTGCTGCTCCTTGAGCTTGTCCTACAATATCTATAAAACTACCTATTGGACCTGCATTTCTTGATCGACCAGACATAAGTCCAGCATTAAATACTGCTCTAGCCTTTGCCATAGGATCTATTACACTGCCGCCCTCTTGAAACTTTTGTACAGGTTGTACTAAACCAGACGTGATCCCCGTTCCACGGGCATTAACTTGACCACCTCTGTTAAAAAACAATTTACGATTATAGACGCTCATTAATTATCCTATATTAAAGATGCTAAACCACCTTGACCCGGATTAGTTAAACTACCAACAGCTCCAAATGCCTGTGCATATGGGTTAGTTTGTGCAAACGGTGATATAGTTTGTTGTTGTGTTCCACCAAACGGTGCTTGTTGTGCAAGTATATTAGAAGCAAACGACGCTGTATTAAATGGTAACTGTGCCGCTGCTGCTTGATTTGCTGTGTTTACATTAGCTATATTTTGTCCAAGTTGTTGTTGAAGCGAGCCAATTCCCATTAGTGATTGTACGTCACCCATAGCTAGTTGTTGTTGTGCTTGTCCTAAATTTGCAATATTACCACCAATACCACTTTGTTGATTTGCTAGCTGACCAAAGACTTGACCTTGTTGCATCATTTGTTGATTTGCTGCATTTTTTGCTGCTTGAGCTTGTTGAAAATTACGAGACATATCTTCAAAAATACGTCTTGATCTTAGATCAGCAGTATTACGTGCCAGTTCTGATTGTTGTAAACCAAATCTACTTCCACCAAATGCACCAGCTTGCACAGCCTTACCGGCTAATTGATTTGATGCCATTTGTGATTGTCTATCAATTTCTTTTAATGCTTCATCTGTTACATATTTTTGATAGGGGTCTCTAAATTGATCAATGTTGCTTGGATCAAAATCCATACCACTAAGTGCTTGTACACCTTGGCCTAATGTTCCTGCCGCACCAAATTGTTGACCAAGGCCAGATTGCAAGTATGGTTGAAACCCACCAATACCTTGTTGAGCTAAATTAAATGCCGCTTGTTGTGGTGCTGTAAATCCTTGAACTTGTTGTTGAGGAACTTGTGTTTGTTGATCTATGAGTCCCGGTGTGTATACACCAGTATCCGGATCAGTGACACCGAAAAGACTGTTAAGTAACTTCTCCTGTGACTCTTGTATTTGTTGAGGATATTTTACTTGTTGTATTGTTGTTTCCGTGCCCATTATGCTTGTGCCTCCAATTTATCCATTGCTTCGTACATTTTTTTTGCGCCTTCGCGACGGTCGCCTCCGCCCGCACCTCTGACTGCTTTAGCCGTCATGACAAATTCTCCGTCGCTTAGCATTGCCGGAATAGAATCACTTGTTCCTGTTCCGGGTCCTTTTAACTCTCCGCCTGCATCCAAATCTAATATACCACCATCTGCTGCTGTAGCAAATACATCTGTTAAAGCTGTATCCGGAGCTTGAACAAGCTCACCGGGGTTAATTAATGCATTGTATACATCGAAGTTTGATTGTTTACCGTAATTAGCCATTTGTTCGTCCATGTTTTTTTGCGCTTCTTCGTTTTCTGCTTTTATAACATCACCCAAAACTTTACTTGCTCCAAATTTAAACAGCAATTGTAATAATTTATTTTTACCAAATAATTTTTCAAGAACACTTTGGTTTTTTGGATCACCAACTGGTAAATTTGTATCACCGCCAGCAGATAGTATGTCATTTATTTTAAACCTACCAAAGAAGTTTCCATCTCCTTTATTCATAAATGTGTTTTGAAACCCTTCTAAAAGATTTATACCGCCCTTATCTACAAATTGTGCTGGTGTTCCAGCAACAAAACGATCAACTGGTATACCATCTGTTCCTGCGGGTATAATTGAATCTGGAACGGCTGCTTGCATTTCACCCATACCTAATACTCCTTTACCAATGTTAATTGGATTAAATCCATATTGATTAGAAAGTCCTGTTCCCATAATACCTTGTCCTGTAGCTAAATTAGAGCCTATACCAGAGATGCCACCTCTAAGTGCCATTTGCAATGCTTGATTAGGATCGCCCGGGTTTTCTCTTTTGTATTGACCAAGTAAGGCACCTGCCGCAGCACCTGCCACCGGTCCGTACATTGCGCCTAAAATAGGAGCTGCATATCCAGATATGTCAGCCGCACCTTTTCTAAGTCTTCTACCTATATCTTGTTTAGCCTTTCTAAGTCTTCTAAATATTTTTTTAAGAAAAAATTCTGGTTGTCCTGTTAAAGGATTGATTGAGTTAAACTCACTACCTACAATATATCTTTCTGGTTGAATACCCATGTCACGCATGGTTTCAAATAATCTTTCTTTTAAAACTGGATTACTATCTAATACTTCCATTGGAACTACAGTCTCGCCTTCTGCGGCGTGAACCATATATGTAT
>Ga0208669_1001052_pt1 | contig 10363 bp, 11 predicted proteins | sample 21_taG_FD_184095 | JGI IMG/M metagenome (GOLD analysis project Ga0208669, IMG submission 184095) | Marine viral communities from the Subarctic Pacific Ocean - 21_ETSP_OMZ_AT15319 metaG (SPAdes) (version 2) | ecosystem: Environmental > Aquatic > Marine > Oceanic | place: Pacific Ocean | collected...
TCTTTATAACCTAGATTTTTAGCTTGTGCTCTTTCTGCTATTTGTAATGCAGCTCTTTGATTTGCTTTTTGTCTATCAAAATCTCTATCACTTTGTCCAGGTCCTTGACCAGAAAAACCTGCGCCTTCATTAGCTCCTCCTCCTGCAGATGTATCTCCACCACTGGCTCCGGCTCCACCAACATCTCCAAAACTATCTAGTGACATAATTCCCGATGGACCCATGTTAGGACCACCTTCTAGTCCACCATGTATGTTTGCTTTTAAAATTAAATCTTTTTCTGCTTCTGTAATGTAAGCTAATTCTGTTGCAGGTTTATCAGGAGCTGATTGCCATTTTCTAGGAGCTTGAACTTGTGGTTGTTTACCCAAGTAATTATCAACCCCACCTTGAACAGTTGGTTTTATTTTTTTATCAATCATTATCTTCTTCCTCCAGCATGTATATCTAACCTAAAAGTGCCTAATTTCCAACTAGTATCCACAGCTGTGTTGGATATTGTAAGAGCTATAGCTCTTGCTCTAGCTCGTGTGTCTACTTTATTTGTTGATGATGTTATAGTAAAAGGTCCTAATGATGAGCTAGCTGCTGTGTTATTAGGATAGTTTCTTAAATCTAATTGTATTACTGCATTTCCAGTTTGTGATATAAAGTCAGGTATAATTCTACTAACTCTCATAATGTTTTCACCATCTCCTCTAAGATCACCTAAACTAGTTTGAGCCCCTCTAACAACTTTTTGTGTAATATCATAATCTCCAGAAGTAATATTAGCAGGAATTGCTGTTGTTACTCCTAGTCTTACTTGATTAACTCCTGTTTCATGTTCATAGTAGTATGTAATTCCTTCAGTGTTTCCCGTTACATCAAAAGATGTATCTGTGCCTGCATCATATTGAGTTGCATGGGGTAATCCAAATACAGATGAATCTTGCCATGCAGTTCTAATAAATAAAGGACTTGCATTAACAAACCATATAGGTCGTTTAGCTGTAGAATCTAGATAACTATATGTAACTGATTGTGTGTTTACATTAGAGTTAGCTTCTGGATAAAACCATGTAACTTCTCCAAACAAGTTATTAATACCTGCATAAACCATTTGATTAGATGTTGTATTTAAATTGTCATAAACATAGTCTTCAACCAAGCAATCCATAGATTCTAGTTTACCGGTGTATCTAAAGAAACCATTATCAGACATCCAGTACGCAGCACCATCAACTTCAACAGCTGCATTCTTACCTATCAATCCACAGTTTGTACCAACCTGTTCAAAGGCAAATGTAAATGGTTGACCTACAAAACGCATGGTAAATAAAGCTGTGTCACTCCAAACGTAAAGTGCATTTCTACCAAGTTTAGCACCCATGATCCGTGATCCGGCGGCCAGTCTTTGTGTACCAGCACTATTGGTTGCTGTTGGTGTATAATCTGTAATATCTTCTTGAGACGAGAATCTTATAAACATATCATCTTGAGTTGTTTTATCACCAATAGTTGTCTCTGTTCCAAAAAATACTAAGTGACGATCGGGAGTAGATACTAACATATCTCTAGATGCTGTCGGTGCCCCAGATATAATTGTAGCTCTTGTTGTTACAGCATTTGTTAAATCTGAATTCCATTCAAAACATTCGCCGTTAAATATTAATGCGATAGCTGTGCTACCTAAATTATCTATAGACCACATACCAGGTTCTGCAACTTTGTCTGTAGATGTTGCTGCTGAACCCCATCCAGAAAAACCACTGTAATTAGTAACTGTCGCACCATTACTGTGAGTTGCATTAGTTGTTCCGCGAACGTTTCTTGTAATTCCAGTAAAACTTGTAGAGGTAAGTCCTGTGTAAGAAATTTCTTCGTTATCTACTTTAATATAATTTGTTCCACTAGATGGAAATCCTGTTGTGCTGGCTACATTAATTGTAGTTCCTGAACCACCAGTTCCAGCAGAGTCAGCATTTAATGCTCCGTTTAAAGTTGTTGTTTGTGGATTTGTAACGGTACCACCCCATTGAGATATACCATAACCAAAGACTCCAACCTGATCTGGTGGCCCTACATGGTAGTATTTATAATAAGTTATGCCTCCAGAAGTAGTTGCTCCACTTCCTGTCTCAACACTTGGCATTGTAATAGTTAATGTTGTTCCAGTTGGAACACTTGTTACCATAAATTTTTTATCACAAAAATCTGAAGCTCCAAAATTAGAATTAGTGATAGCACTAAAAGTACTTGTATCTCCAAATAAAATAATATCACCTGCTTCAAAATTGTGTGCTGATGAAAAAGTAATAGTTACTGCCGGGTCATTATTAACAGTGCTGAAAGCATTTGTAAGGGCTGTGCCAGATGGATTAACTAAAGGATGTATATCGTAATATACTCCCCCTGTGTAAGCATATAAAATTCTGTTTGTACCAATAAGAGAGTATTTAATACCTGTTTTATTAACCATGTGATGCAAACCCCTAGCTGCACCAGTTAATTTACTGTCTCCTAATTGAGACCAACCACCTATTTTTTCAGGCGTACCATACCTAAAACGTACATTTTCTCCACCTGTCCATTGAGATTCAGCTCCGGTAGATGTAACTTGTTTGTTGAAACCTGGTAAAAAACCTAATTTTTGTAGCATAGTGGCCTTCTATTATATAATTAAAGGTTAGAATATACTATATTTTATTATTTAACGCTATATCTTTAAAGTAAATCATACCAAACAGCTAAAGTATACCTCTTTCCTTTAATAACAGGGTTAACTTTGTGGTAGAGTCTATTTGAAAAACTAACAACAGATCCTTTTTTAGGGGAGTGTGTTATTTTTGTATGTTTCATAGCGTCAGATGGATCATTAGCTGTTACTAATTCACCACCTTCATAATCATCGTTTAAAAATATTATAGAAGTACCCTCATAAAAAGGATAATCTCTATGCCAATCCATACTTTGACCTTCATTCCATTCCACAACTTCAATATTTTTAACGTAAAAACGTTGAGCAGGCATATCATTAGCAATATGATAACTCATAAAAGTAATCATTCTTTTTACATCATCTTCTTCTGCAATCAAATCGTAAAGCCTTAAGACTTTTTTGTCATTAAAGACCTGTTTTTTATCATCGCTTCGTTTATATAGATTTATAAACCAGTCACATAATGAATCTAGTAAAAAGTTTTTGTGATACATTAAGAGTGACTCCAATAAAAATGAGTAATGGTAAATCTACCTAGTCCTTTATTTCTGTATTCGTTATCTAAAAGAACAGGAGTAACTTTATGTAAATAATAACTTGGAAATAATAGCATACGATTATGTTTACATTTAACATTCACATTAGGTTGTGTAAATATAAAATCTCCTCCCGTAAATTTTTTAGGTTCTTTAAAAAACCATATAAGAGCAGTAAATTGAGGGTTGTCATGATGAGTTTTATATTCATGAGCATTATCATAATAACTAATTATAGAAGAGTTTCTATCCGTAAGACAAAATTGAACACCATGAGGCATAGCTTTTTTTATAAAATCTTGAAACCCTTTATCTTGAAACTTTTTCGTGGCTGACATGATTGAAGAAACGTGTTTATAATTTTCAGTAAACATAGCATCAGGATATATTCTCCAACTGTTACTTAAATTAACTCCATCTTGTTTTGCTGAATAATCAGCAGCTCGTTCCAAATTATCTGGTCGATAATAAAAATCTAATTCTTTCCAAATTAATTTTTCTTCTTCAGGAGAATACCAGTTATCTGATACAATAAAGGGAAATATCTCACCGGAATTAACAGATGTTATTGTTCTCATATTTTAGGTATTCCTATAAATTTTCTTGAATCATATTTAATTTTTTCTGAGTCTTCATTTTTAATATTGTAATGAAGAAATACTTGAGCACAGTTGTTGCCTTGAAAAGATTCTCTCCAATGTTCAAGAACACATCCTTTGTATATCAACATGTCTCCGGGGTCTAATTCTACTTTCATACCTTTATTTCCAATAACTTTGTAAGGATCATTTTCTGGCGGTATATCTGTATTTGTAGGATCTAAATATATTGGCCATGGATCACCCCCTAAATTCATTGTTGTAGATATCTCACAACTAGGTCTATCTTTATGTCGATCTAAGACATCATCTTTTTTATATATTCTACAATAAGAATACATTTCAATTAACTCTTGCTCTATTTGCTTTTCCATTAAAGGTTTTAGTTTAAGTAAAAGTATTTCCATTACTGTATCTCCGTAAACATGATAAGTATTATCAACTTGTCCGTCACCCCAATAACCAAAATGTTGAGTAAAAGCAGGTATCAATTTTTCTTCAAATAAATAACCCGCTATTTTTCGTCTTAAACAAATATAATCATAAATAAATTTAGCCATCTCGGTAGAGATAGCTTTCTTTACAACCATATAATTATTAATATTAAAATCATTCATACTGTAAAATCAAAGTTAATAATATATCTGTGCTTATATTTAATAGGAGTATTGCCAGCGTGGTATTGATGTCCTTCAAAATAAACTGCACTTCCCTGTTTAGGTGTGTGTTGTAAGATAATTTTTTTATCTATATCTTTTAAAACATTTGTAGAATCCTCTCTATTAAAAAATTTATCAAAAATAAAAGTATCTCCATCTGAATCATTTATGTAATAGACTAAAGTTTTATACGGTCCGTTATGTTCAGGCAAATCTGTATGGGGTTTGTTAAATAAAAATTTTTCCCTATCAGGATGTTGAAGAGTAAGTCTTAGTCGTACTCGCAAAACTTGTTTAACAAAAACATTTGTTTTTTCTGCAAAGAAATATAAAATAGGTCTAAACAATCCCCATTCCATAGAATCTTCTTTTCCCTGCATAACTAAAGAATGACTAAAACCTACATTATCTAAAAATTTAATTCCATCAGTAGGGGGAGTGTTTTCATCATATCCAATACTTGATGTATAATACAGAGGTACATACGATAACGTTTGCTTTAATTCATTTTGATATACTTCCGGGATTAAATTATCTATTACTAAAGGTTTCATTTTAATGGCAACTCCGCTAAATAATCATTAGAATCAAGATTTCCTCTTAAAAAAGTATTAAAGGATATTGAAATTCTTGTTGTTGAAGACAGATTTTTATTTACACTATGCCAAACAGTAGAAGGAAATAAAACCAACCGGTTGTCTCTTGCTTTAACAAAAGTTGATAAATTATTTTCATGATTAAACTCTTTTCTTTTCCAGGTTAAACGCCATAAGTTTGTGTTAGGGTGTTCAAGTTCAAGATCAGGCGTTTCCTCGTCTGTTTTAATATAATAAACTCCTGAAACAATACTATTAGAATGATAATGCATAGGGTGTCTTTGTTGTGGAGGTAAAAAATTAACCCATGAATTAGTCATATATAATTCTTCATCACAACTCATGACTTCATTTTTATATCTATCAATACATGCTTGTATAGCGTCTCTAAGTCTTTTTAATTTTTTATTTTCTAAAATATTCTTATCACTAGAAGAAACATTGTCTAAGTAAGTATTTTTAGTATTACCAGAAGGTGTATTAACTATAGTAGATGTTTCCTCTTCACTTAAAGGTTTAAAATCAAAGACAACAACAGGGGTGGGAAATAATTTTAAAAGAAGCATATTTGTAAATTATTTATTTGTTTCATGGTATATATTTTTATTAAGAAAATCATACAAAGATAAGCAATGGTTTACTGCATCGTTCCATCGTCGTTTTCTTTTTTCTAAGTTAATAATGGATGGTTGCCAACTTGGGTACATTGCTCTAAGATCATTTAAATATAAACCATACTTTAAAGCAAATTCATCCGTAGCTCCCCAGTTCATACCTGTGCATATACAAGCCGCGCCATGATCATTAGAATAAGAGAAGTTAGAGAATCTCCAAAAAGCTAAATCCTGAAACATGCTGTCAGTAGTTTTATAAAAAGATTTTAAATTATAATCTCTTTTTTGAATTGCTTTCCAATAAGGAGTGTCGGTTCTTGCAGAAAGAGCATAGTGAATAGCAACAAATTCTGCAAAGTATCTAAAGGAATTTGTACAAGATAAATTAAATTGTTCTTTTGTAAAATTAGATATACTTCCTCTACCTAAAATTCTTACTAGTCTTATTAAAAATTCATGAACAGATAGGAGTCCATTACCTTCTAATGGTTCTATAAATCCTGCAGCTAACCCTATCGCACAGACGTTTTTTACAAACAATCTTTTATGAATGCCTACTTTCATTTTTAAATTTCTAAAATCTAAATCATCTCTTTTAAGATATTTTTTAAACTCTGTAAGAGCATCTTCATCTGAAATATATTTATCTGAATAAGTATACCCTGTTCCCATTCTACTCCACAGCGGTACATTCCATACCCAACCATTTTCAATAGCGGTGCAGTTTGTGTATGGTACTAATTCTTTTTTCTTATCTTTATATTGTATTCTTGTGGCCCATGCTGAGTTATTAGGTAGGATATCTTCGTAACTTATAAAAGGTTCCTTTAAAGTTTTGCCCAGTAGTAAAGATTTAAAACCGGTACAATCTATAAAAAGATCTGCTTTTAATTTTCCATTATTACTTGTTTGTAGATAATCAATTCCTTCTTCATTAGTTTTAACATCAACCACATCGTCCTCAATAATCGTTCCTTTTATTTCTTTAAATTTTTTTTGAAGAAACTGAGCAAATAATGTTGCATCAAAATGATAGCCTGTGTTTTGTTTAAAGTCATATCTACCTAAATTTATTTTTTCTTTTCTTGAATCAAAGATTTTATTTTGATTAACTAAAGCCATTGTTGGATAATAAGAATCAGCAAAATCAGACACAGGAGTCTCGGGGTACATTATTTTTTTAAAATACCAATCATTAAAATCTGCTATTGTATTAGATGTTTCTGGTAAACCAAAGGGATAATGAAATCCTCCATCACCTTTTTTATAAAAATCTTGAAACCGAATACTTAATTTATAGGAAGCATTACACTCTTTCATAAAATCTTCATCTTTAATCCCAACTAAAGAAAGCCATTGATTAATCTGTCCTAGTGTACTTTCTCCTACACCAATAATTGGAATTGATTTACTTTGTAACATTATTATTTCTTTTTCTGGAAATAATTTTTTTAAAGTATAGGCTGTCATACAACCAGCACTTCCACCACCTAATACAATTATTTCCATGGGGGTCCTAAATTCCAGATAACTAAAGAATTTCTTTCTCCAGTTCTTATAGGTCTTACTTGATGAGTTACAAAAGAAGGAAATACTAATATAGATCCTTTTGGTTTTACTTCATCAAAAGTAATAATTTGTCTACCCTCTGTATTATTTCTAAGGTCTATTTCAAAATCACCACCAGTGTATTCATTGGGGTCTGTGAGATTTACAGTTACAGACAGTTTTCTAATTTTATCTCTATAATTAGGATGGGATTTTTCTCCAAAAGGTGATGGCATATCGTCAGCGTGCCAAGTATAAAATTCATCGGGTTTATATTTTGTAAATTGAATAGATTCAGACCAATTCCAATCAAAATTCCAGCCTGCATTTTTATTAGCTATATGAACATAGGGTAATATTAAATTATAAAGCCATTGATCATTTAAAAAACAAACTTCAGATTTTCTAATCTCTTTATTGTTAGTTACGTTATCTGTGCTTCCTACTAAACCTTGGTCTAATACTTGTGAGTTTCCATGCCTTACAATATCATCACAAACATTTTCAGGAATTTCTCCCTTAAAGTACCAATAGTAATTTTTTAATCCAATCATGCTGTATCAACAGAATATAATTGATTTAAATTAAATTGTAAAGAATAAGATTAAGAATTGATGTAGATCAATTTTAAAAAATTAAGACCACTCGTCAGCTTTAACATAAGTATAAAGTGCTTGCATGTCCCAAACACCAGATCCGTAAAAAGCAAATGGTGTTGCAGGAACTTGAACAATTACTCTTCCTGATCCGCCAGCGCCTCCAAAAGACCCATGAGGTTGGTTTCCGTGACCTCCGTTACCTGTGTTTGCTCCACCAGCAGCTCCACCAGCTCCGCCTGGACCTCCAGCAGAAAGAGTTGTACCCGGTCCTCCTAAAGTTGTTGTTGCGCCGCTACCGCCTGATCCACCTGATCCTGAGCTACCAGCTCCGCCGCCACCACCTTTGCCATTTGGACTTTGTCCACCTGGATTTCCTTGAGGAGGTGAAAATGGGGGTACGTTTCCTTGACCTGTTGTTCCAGATGAACCTCCACCTGATCCCCCTTGTCCCCCTGAGTCAGTTGCGGCTCTTCCTCCTTTACCGCCACCTGTTCCTAAAAATGTTGATTGGCTGGGTGAAAAAGTTGTTGCAAAAACAGAAGGGTTTCCTTGTGAACCCCCACTATTTGTTCCACCACTACCGCCTTGACCTACTGTTACAGCAACTGGTCCTGTTACAGAAATTCCTGTAGCTTCTCTGAGACCACCGCCTCCGCCTCCAGAGCCACTATCTCCCATACCGCCGCCTCCACCTGCGCATACTACTACATCTACAGTAGTAGCACTAGCTGGTTTTGACCAAGTACCAGAAGCAGTAAAAGTTGTTGTCTCTGCGGGAGTAGTACCAGAATTTTCAACTGAAGCTCCTACGACTCCGCCGTTTAATCTGTTATTAGTTGTATCTGATGCCATAATTAATCTCCCGTGTAATTTATATCTATAAATTGTGCAAATGTAAAGCCGCTATCTGACCATGTTCCCGTATCAGGATTCCATGCATATAGAGTCTGCTGATCATAAGGTGGGTGAGGTATTATGTTTTTACGACCAACAAATCTTAGTTTATGTTCATCCCATGAATGAATCATTTCCAAACCATCAAGATCCGTATGACCTGGCTCTGGATGACTTTGAGTAGGCCATGGTATAGGTGCAATATAAGCACATTGATCTTCATCAAACACCCAAGAATTATGAGTTATAGCTTGATTAGATTTCATAGGTCGTGGAGGAATAAAAGCATCTCGAGCTTCATCCCAAGTGAAACCTAATCCTGCATGATTTTTTCTAAAAGGAGTTCCACCAAGTAAATGAGTTCCTCTAGCTGTATTGACAGAAGTTTTTTTCCAAAAATTAGGAGAGGGGTCTCCAAAAACTGATGTTAAAAAAGCTATTCCGTTTTCTTCTGATCCATTTTCATCTGAATCATTTACAACATGTACTTCTATTACAATGTTATTGGGATCGATTTTAGCATAACTTGCCATTCAATCTTCTCCTATTAACTTAACTCTTCGTAATTTATTGTAATAACAGCGTCTGAGTTGGCACTTGCGCCAGCTTCAATATTATCGCCTTCTTCAAGATAGATAGCAGAGTTTTTATCAAATGCAATCAATGTAGAATCTGCTGGTACAGAAACTGTACTCGCAATTGCTATAGGTGATCCACCTGATTTAGTTATAAAAACTGAAATATCGACAGAACTTGATCCATCAATGTTTGCAATTATAATGTTGTTAACTTTAAATACTTTTCCAGATGATCCTGCGTTTGCAAGAATTTCATTTGTTAATGTAGTTGTCAAAGCTTCTTGAACAGACTTAGCTGTTATCGTTGATACGTTTACTAGATTTGGTGCTGACATAATTTATTCTCCTGTGATCCTTTTATCCGAAAACTAATGCCATTGCAATAGCTTTTCCTGTTGTTGCTAATCCACTACCATTTGCTTGAACTTGACCAGTTCCTTTTGGCACTAAATTAATGTTAATATTAGTATCTCCCCCAGAAGCCGTAAAGGATGGTGCATTTCCAGCAGCTGCATTAGCAAAAGTTAATTCATTAATTGCTGAACCTGTTGCAGTTAATTTAAATAACTCATTTCCGCTTGTATCTAAAATTGAAGTTCCAATTTTAGGAGAAGTTAGTGTTTTATTTGTTAAAGTTTGTGTTCCAGTAAGAGTTACAGTACCAGCTGGTAGTGTGTAAATGTCTGGGTTAGTTCCATCGTTTGCAGTTGCAAATACAACAGCATCACCTTTATCAGTTGCTGAAAAAGTAAATGTGTCTCCTGAACCAGAAGCATATTTAAATTGTACTGTGTAAGCACCTGATGTTGAATTTCTTAAAAAATAAAATGTTTGTGCGTCTAAAGGAATTGTTACGATTTGGTTTCCAGTAATAGAACCCGTAAACTCAATCATTCTGTGAGACATAACTGCTCCAGTTGATCCATCAGAAACTGAAAGAGCTGTAGTTTGTGCTCCACCTGCTATTGATTGTGCAGAAAAACCACCTGAAATTTGTTCTATAATATTTAAATTGGTGTTAGTTTTTGTTCCCCATGTA
>Ga0208669_1001055_pt1 | contig 10359 bp, 20 predicted proteins | sample 21_taG_FD_184095 | JGI IMG/M metagenome (GOLD analysis project Ga0208669, IMG submission 184095) | Marine viral communities from the Subarctic Pacific Ocean - 21_ETSP_OMZ_AT15319 metaG (SPAdes) (version 2) | ecosystem: Environmental > Aquatic > Marine > Oceanic | place: Pacific Ocean | collected...
GGATGATAAGGGTTATGTCGCATCTAGGAAGAAAGTACATTCTAAGGTTGCTAGTGTCTTTAACTTAGCAATAAGAAATGGTTTGATTGATTACAACCCTTCATCTGCTATTGATTCATCATTCTATAAGACTAAAGCATCTACTCCTAGAGCAACTTCTATTAAGCCAAAGGATATAAGCAAGATTCTAAACATCCTTAACAACAGCTATCATCATTTACAGACTTGGCAAGTTACATTGGCATCCAAGTTAATGCCTTACATGATGTCAAGACCTATTGAGGTTTGTGGTTTGTTATGGAGTGAGGTGAACTTTGAGGATAAAGTGATCTTTATCTCTAAGGAACGCATGAAGTCAGATAGAGACCATCAAATACCAATGTCTAGGCAAGTGTTCGATTTACTAAAACAAGCTGAGACTCATCGTGAGAATAGTGAGTATGTGTTTCCAAGTCCAAGAGGTGGAGGACATATATCTACTCGTTCAATACTGTTAAGGATGAGAAGGGCAGGAATTAAGACTAACGAACTAACTACTCATGGTTGGAGATCAATGGCATCTACCAGGCTAAACGAGGGCATCGACTCTAAAGCGTTTGATAAAGACATTATTGAGATTCAATTAGCACATAAGGACACTTCACAAAGAGGTGTTTATAATCATGCTGCATACTTTGATTCTCGTGTCGATATGATGCAATCATGGGCAGATTATCTTGATAAAATACAATCAAACTCATAGGAGAACATGATGGCAGATAAAGTTTTATTAGGGCATTTTTCAGTTGATAGTGGGCAAGTAATGATTGGTGATCCTACTTATTTAGATGACTTTAAAAATGATGACTATAAAGAAGATGGTTTACAAAATGAATATTCTTATAGTGGTGCTTGTGCAACTACAACAACTAAGCAAAATGGTGGTGAATTATTAGCTAACGGAGTAAGTCTTGCTGTTGTTAGTTCTACTGGTATGGGAGATGGTATTTACCCTGTTCATGCTATCAAAGAAAATGGAAGGATTAAAGAGATTACAATTAAATTCTTTTAGGTATAATTTCATTTTTTTGCATTGGACTAGGTGCAGAAAAAAATAGGTAAATGACACATATTTGTCACAATCCTAAAATAAGCCATATGTAATAGGTGTATCGACACCCTTACAAGGCGAGGGTCACAAGTTCAAGTCTTGTAGCGCCCACCACCTTAAACCCCTTACCACAAGGGGTTTTTCTTTGTCTGAGCCAAAACTAATTTAACATTAAGATTGACAGATTTAGACATATTTAGCTATAATTAGCCACTAATTTGTCACATATTTGTCACACAGACTATGGCTACAATCTACCAAAGAGGTGAATATTGGTACTTAAATTACTCTGATTCTAAGGGTAGACATAGGCAGCCATTAGGAAAGATTGGAAAGAAACGAGCTGAGTTACAATTAAAGAAAAAAGAAATTGAATTATCGTATGGTCCTACTGAGCAAAGTAAACTAGAAATTAACTTTGTAGATTATGTAAATATGTATCTTGAAGTATTTGCAATCAAGTACCCAAGCAGTTATGAAACAAGTCAGCATACATTATTGTTTGACTTTGAGCCTTTGTTTAAAAACTACATGCTTCACGAGATAACTATAAATGATGTGAATGGATTTATAGGTTTAAAGATAAGTGATCTTAAAGCTGCAACAATCAATAGAAAATTATCTATATTAAGGGCGATGCTTAATCAAGCTAAAGCAGATGGTTTTAGTGTACCTGGATTTAAAATTAAGGAAATACCTAATAAAGAATCTCGCCCACCTAAGTATTTTACTGTTAAAGAACTTGAATTAATTTACAAAGAAGATGATTTATATCCACATTGGTGGAAGTTTCTTGCTAATACTGGACTACGCATGGGAGAAATGAGGCAGTTAAGAATAGAAGATATACACAAAGATTCTATTCATGTCGTATCTTCAGCAGCTCAAAGAACTAAAAGCGGTAAATGGAGATACATACCGATTAACAAAAGTGCTAGAGAATCATTGGATTGCTTTGATATGAGTGGTGAATACTTACTACCCAGGCAACACAATGACTCACCTATTACTAGGTTTAGGCGAATATGTGAAAGGGCAGGTATAAAAAAAGAAAAGTGGGGTGTTCATTGTTTACGACATACATTTGCTAGTCATCTTGTTATGTCAAATGTTCCACTTCGTACTGTACAAATATTGTTAGGTCATGCTAGTATTCAGACGACTGAACGATATGCTCATTTGTCGCCTGACTATTTAAAAGATTCACTAGGCAATTTAAACTTGTAAATTCATTTCAGGAGCATCAAAGAAATGTTCATTTAGTTTCTTTAAGTCTGCTTTACGATAAATTATTCGCCCACCAGGAACTTTAGCAGAAGGTATATTCCATTCTTTTACTAAGTTTTTAAAGCCATTTAAAGATACACACATATAAGATGCAGCTTCGTTTTTGTTCAAATATTCTTTCATATGTTTTTCATTAATAATTTCCAATGAGGATCAAAGTAATGTTTTAAGTCGCCCTCAACATAATGAGTTTCAGGCACTTCAACTTTAGGTTTTTTTGTATATTTTGTTTTTCTGTTTGTTTTGCTCCATAACTTTGATTCATCACCACTTTCAATATAAGCATTTATTCTATTTGTTGCACTTACTCTATGTATATTAAGTTTTTTTTCAAGAATTTCTGTAGTGATAATAGTTCCATCAGGCAAAGTTACTATCTTTTTGCCATGTGGTCCTCTAATCCAATTAACTTTTTCACTCATAATTAGAATGGAATGTCATCGTTTAGTTCGTCAGCATCTCTACCTTGATCTATTAAGACTGGTTCTTCAGTTTTTTTACTAGCATCAGGCTTCCATAAATCTACCTCGACTTTATGAGTTTTACCATTCTGATCCTTGCCATCTTTAAGGGGTGTTACCTTAAACTTTAAGTAATTTGAACCTTTAAAATCCATCATGTGTTCATTTTCTTTTAGCCATTCAGCTTCTTGTTTAAGCCTAGTCATATTCATTGAAAAAGAAAAAGCAGCACCATCAAACATATACTTGCCCCTTCCTACATAGATTTTTTTATCGTCAGCCATTTCGCTCCCTAGTTTTGTGAAAATATTTGTGTTGTTACCCTATGACTTTGTAAAACCAAATCATATTTGTTAATTAATTTATCCATTGCTTCTTCCATCTCTTTATTAATTTGCAATGAAGCATTTAATTGATTCTGTAAACGATCAACTTGTTCTTTTAATAAATTTTGTTCTTTTTTTGTCATATTTCTCACCTTAACCTCTCATTAGCTTTTAAAAATGTTTCAAGTCCGTGCCTGGCAGTAAGTGAATTACTATCTTGAATTGCTGCAATAAACATTTTGACAAACGCTGTGTGAGTAGATTTAATATACGACAACATCCAATGTGGATTACCGCTTGCTAATAATTGTTCTTCATATTCGTTCACTTTCGCTCCCTTAATTAAAATGGTGTGTTTCGGAGGACAAGGTACACACCAAACCCCGTATGAATCTCTAAGCTGATTTGAGTTTCTTATCAAACAGCTTTAAATATTGATCCTGGATGATTACTAAATTATGCTTTGTCGCCCAATCATAAATATCTTTAGCATCAGCAAGAGCCTTCATAGATTTCTCTTTGTTTTTTCCTATACTTATTGCGTACAAATTGTTTAGATCGTGTCCTGCTTTTTGACCTTCTTTCTTCATACCATGCCAAACAGATGTATCAATAGCTTCTTTTTCTTTCTTTTTCTCAGCTTTCTCTTGAGCCTTTACTTCTTCTACAAATTCTTCAGCTTCATCTTCAGAATATATTTCTCCATGAAAACCTATTAGCTTTAAGATAATTCGGTCTTTCGCTCTTTTCTCAGCCATAGCATAGGGATAAGAGTTCTTTGAATTCTTAGGTGTGGCTTCACCATAGGTAAATTCAGATTTATCATCCAAATAACCCCAAAGTTTTATAACAACTGTACCTTTTTCTGAATCATTTTCAATTTCTATAGGATCATCAAAAGTAACACCATTATGTGCTGCAAGTCTTTCACAAGCGTAGTGCTTCAAAATCCATTGCCCATGACAATCCCATAAGCAATCCTCACTTTTGAGTCCAATTTCTTTAAGGGCATTTGTTACATTCTCTGGGTAGTTATATGTTGGCATTTACTCTCCTAATAATCTGTTGGTATGACTTGAATGTAATCATCTGCCTCTGTTGGCTGCATCTCTGGATAATTATCTTCAACATACTCTGTAAAAATTTCCTCTACTTTATCGTCAGACAATGTAGTAATTAAAGTTTGGTTTAAATATAAAGATATTTTCAAAACTTCATGTGTACGATGTAAGGTACAAGTCCAATTAAGAAACCAATGACAAAATACTTATGGTCTTTCCTAGTTGACTCGTACTTTTCAACCATCATTTGTACATAAGGTCGTCTATCTGCCTGATATACCTGTTGTTTATATCTTTGTTGTATCATTTGATACTTAGTACCGAAAATTCCTAGTTTCATGCGACTTGCTCCAATTGTTTTAAGTTTTCTATATTTTGTTTACAATCCTCATAACCTTGTTCAAATAACAATTCATCTTTGAATGACACATCAATCTTGTCTTTTGTTATTTGGTCTCTTTCGCAATTTAGCCAACCGATCTGGTAAATTCTTGGCTTTGAGCGTAAGAAGGTTTTTCTATCTACAGGTAAAACAAGTTTTTCAGCAATACTAATTGAATTAACTGGTCCTTTACTTGACAATAAATCTTGTGCCAAATGAAACTGTGCTTTAGATAAATGCTCTGTTTCGTTCTTCCAATCTGTATAACTTTTTTCTTGTTTGCTCATCTTATCTCCTGTAGATTATTATTATTATAAACACATAATTGTAGTATTAGTAATAAAAAACATATATATTTATAATTAATACTAATTTATGTAGTGCATATAGATACAAAAAGTAGAAAAAAAAGTAGACATTGCTGCCTACTTTTTTAAAAGGTATTGCTTAAAGGTTAGTGTAAATGCAATAAATGACCGAACATCATGAAATGATGTATGTTATAGAAAACCAAAACTAAAAAAATTACTTTTAAAGTTAATTTAAAAAACCTTGATAGTTTAGATTCAGAGATCATTTTGCGACTAAGCATCTTTATTATCTCTCTTTTTTGATGGAGCTTTGTAAACTCATGAGAGTCTAAAACATTACTAGATCTCAACATAAACATCCCTCCTCTAAATGGTCGATGTCATAAAACCACATCCACCAGGGAACACCTAATAAATAGCTGTCTTTAATCTTACTGTTAAACATAATAACTCCTGTAGGTTTGTACTTATAGATGTTGGCATCGAATTCTATAAACCTAGGGTTAACCTCGAATCCCTACTCATACCAGTACCATCTCATATGTATTATTTAAAGTGTGGTTGTTCACACTTTGTTATAGTGGCTTCTTCGACAAAGCCTAAAATGAATGTGTCGCGTTTCTATTAAGATCAAAAACACATTCCCCATAACGCACTTTTTTTGTTTATTTTTAGATAGCAAACTGGTTACGCATCCAAACCTATCTTCCATGTTAATTTCAAAGAGGGTAGTTAGGATTAACCTCTCGTGGGTTGTTAGTTTGCTGTTAAAAAAGCAGCGAACTGGGAGACCTCTCCCTTGCTGCTAGTAAGATTTACATCCTCTGTATTTATTTGTTAATCGCTGCTTGCAGAATCAGTCGATTTGCTCCCGCTTGTTAAAGATGTCTAGAGCCTCTCACCTGTCGAATCTAAATAATAATCATTCTTATTAAATATAATACTACAAAAATTTTTCTATAAACATATATTCTAAAAATCAGCTATATAATTTTATAAGTTCAGCAGCATTTTTAGTTGTAATTAATTGTCCTTCTTTGGCTAATTTATATAGATAAGTAACCATCTTAGCTTTTTGTTTTTCAGTTAAATTAAGGTTAGATTCTATTTCAGCCTGTTCTACAAGTTGCAAACAAGACTCAAGATATTCTTCATCTATACTGTCATTTCCTTCTACTAACTTACTAAATGAAACACCTAGTTTGTTTGCCAAACCTTTCATTTGCTTGATGTTAGGTGTAGATCGACCAGTAAAATAATGTCCTACAGCTCCACCAGTTGTCTTACCCATAGATGCTGCTACATCTTTCTGCGTAAGATTTTTTTGTTTCATTAGTTTTTTAGCTTCTTTGATCCAATCTTCCATTATATTCCTATTTATTGTTATGAAGCCTGTGAGAATAAGCCAGGCTTATGTACCTTTTAAACTATTAATTGTATATCCGAACCTACAAGTATACTCTTTATTTTCTTAAATTTCTATAAAATATGTAGAATTTATACTATAATATGTAGAATTTTGTGTTAGAGACCTGTGTTTCTGTTTGTTTAATTTGTCGAGAATGTGCTAGGCATAAGATATCACAAAGGACCTCGGACAAAGTTAGAAATCAGAATCAAAGTAAATACAAACCAGAGTTATTGAAAGATTGTCCAGGATTTATAGAGGTATATGTTGAAGAAGATGATATTTAATATAGCACCAGTTCCAGCATCACGACCTAGAGTGACTAGGTGGGCAACTTATTTCCCAAAAGTCTATACACAATTTAGAAAAGACTTTGCATTGATCCTCGATGAACTTGATGTCGAATTGGCTGAAGGTTTGCTTTATGCCAAGTTAGATTTCTTTATGCAAATACCCAAGAGCTGGTCCAATAAAAAGAAACTAGCCAAAGAGGGCAAGTACGCTGACAATAATGTTGATGTAGATAACTTGGTTAAGGCTTGTCTTGATTCTTGTGAGGGTGTGTTTTACGAGAACGATAATCAAGTCGCAATGATTAGGGCAAGAAAGTTTTATTCTGTTGATGCTCGTATTGAGATGGAACTATCACCGCTTGAGGATGCAGCGTGAAGTATTACTTACACATAAATCAAGCTAAAGCCATTGAGCTGGGTATTAAAAATATCAATCAAGCTCATGTATTTGACTTACTAACAAGTGCCTCAACTTGGGCAACTCCAATAAAGATTGACGAAAAGTTTTATTTTTGGGTTTCAAGAACTAAGATTTGTGAGGAATTACAACTACTTGCAATAAAACCTGACACAGCTTACAGACATCTAAGATTCTTAGCTGATCTAAAATTAATTGATTATCAGAAAGATGGATTAAAGGATTGTATTCGTTTAACTAGGCTTGGAAAGTCCTATGTCGGAAATGAATCCGAACAAACTCGGAATGAAATCCGAACAAACTCGGAAATAAATCCGATATATCCAACCACTAAACATCCTACTACTAACATCAATAAAAACAAGACTCAGCAAATTGATAATTTTGTTCCTAATGAAGCAAGTCTGAATCGAATAAAAAAGAACCCAGGTTGTGAATCATTAAATTCAAGCGAACTAGAGCTTTTGGTTGAAGATTTTAAAGACAGAATGAGAGAAAGAAAGTCTGATTGGAAAGACATTCAATCCCAATTTAGAACTTATGTTAGTAAAGGTTGGGTTACTCCAAGCAAATTAAAAAAAGGAACAGTCGATAGTAAGTCGTCTGTTGAAAAAAAACTACTTGCGATGAAGATTAAGCAACAACAAGGGAGATTGACATGACACAAAGAATGGATCAAGCGACTGCTGAAGAATGTGCAGAACAAATTGTGACTGAAGCTATTGCTTACAATAAGATAGGCATTCAACTTAAAAACATTTGGATTGGAAAGATATTAGATCATTGGATTGTACAAGAGTCGCAGCAAGAACAACTACCAGTAGATGATAGAAATTACTACAACTTATTCCAACACAGTAAAGTTATGGATGAGGTTAAGAACCTAAACATGAACAATGGAATAGGATCGCTGCTTGATTTTTTATCTAATGTTGACAACTCACGAGTTGAAAGAGTGGTGGAAAAGAAACTTGAAGAAGAAATGCAAGTTGATTTTGCTGGTCTTTGGGATAAATCAAACGAAAGAGATAAGCTGACCTTTTTTAAAAGACACAATGAGTCTAAATGTCCTACTGGTACTAAGTATGTAGCTAGGAAATATTACATAGACAAAGGCTTAAATCCATCAGAGCTTATGGAGTGGTAGTCTGAAAAAATTTATTAAATTAGATGATAGGTTTTCTGTAGGAAGTGATCCTTACAATATTATTTTAAAGGACAAAGAAAAAAGATTTAATCGTGGTTATTCTTACTATCCTAATTTAGATTTACTTGTTTCATCGTTAGTAACTAGACTCGAAAATGATGCTATAGAGGTAGGGCAGTCTAGGGGAGATGATTTTCTCGACCACAGTAACTACATAGTTAACTCTATTGACAGATTAAAACAAGAAATAACAGTATTAATTGAACAAAAACTAATAAAACTAAAAAAGGATTTGCAATGAAAAGAGCAGTAGTCTTTCCAGACCAGCATTATCCCATCCATGATGTAAAAGCAGTTAATGTTGCTCTCCAGGTATTAGAGAAAGCTAATCCTGATATTTTTATAAATTTAGGTGATGTAGGTGAATTTGAGTCAGTATCAAGTCATAAGTACAAAAGAAGAAAAAGACCTCCCTTAGAGTTTCAGTTGCCTTTAATTGACCAAGATATTGTAGATGTAAATAAAGAATTAGACCGAGTAGATGCTATCCTAGATAAAGTTGGCTGCAAAGAGCGTTATATCTGTCAGGGCAACCATGATGAATGGCTAGACAGATTTGTTTTAGAAGAAGCTCCTTATTTAGAAGAATATATGTTTCGTAAAGCGTGTCGTTGGGATGAGCGTGGTTTTAAATATTATCATTTCAATAAGGTTCTTTCAATTGGAAAACTTAGCTTTATTCATGGCTCATATACTGGTCCTACTCACGCTAAGATGCACTTAGAAAGATATGGAACATCGCTTATGTATGGTCATGTGCATGATTTACAAAGACATACTAACAGTCGAATGAGGGATGGAACTATATCTGCTTGGTCTTTAGGTTGTTTGAAGGATATGAGAGCTGAAAAGAATACTTGGCTTAGAGGTAGGCTTCATAACTGGAATCACGCTGTAGCTGTGGTTGATTTTTGGAAGAATGGCAACTTTGCTGTTCAGATCGTAGAAATTGTTAAAGGTAAAGCGGTCTTTAACGGAGAAGAACTTATTGGCTAGTAAATATACTAAGTCAGCACAATACAAAGTCTGCCAATTAAGGCTTGAAGGGTGCTTACCTGGAACTGAAACTGTTGTTGCAGCTCACCTTAATGGTGGTGGTATGGGAACTAAACAAAGTGACATACACATAATGTATACCTGTGCCAATTGTCATGATATTTATGATGGTAGAAAGTCAGTCAATCCACCTTATCTTAGGGAATGGCTAGACAATGAGGCTTTAAGAGCAGTTATATGTACACAAAAGATAATGATCAAGGAAGGTGTTTTAAAACTTTAAATTTTTATAACAAGCGGAGAAGTAAATGAAAGAAGTAATAGAGAAGGTATTAGAGAATAAATCCCTTACTGTGTTTTTAGGGATTTTTGTTGTAGCTTTATTGTTCGGCTGGATTGGTGGATAAAATTTACGACAATGTGAATAACCCTTCACACTACACGCAAGGCGATATTGAGGCAATTGATTTTATTCTTGACCAGGATATGAATTATTGCATAGGTAATGCGGTTAAGTACCTAGTGAGATACCGTTGGAAACATGAGGGTGAAGGGCAAATTGAGGACCTAAGAAAAGCTATTAAAAACATACAGAAACAAATTGACAAGATGGTAGATAAAAACATCAAATGATTAATCGTGTTATAAAAAGAAATGAGCCTAAAGAAAAAGTATTTAAGTCTTTAGTTCAAGATTTTTATAGAGACAATCCAGATGTTGATGTTGCAACTGTATGTATTTATGAGGGTAAGCCTAAGAGATCAGAATCACAATCAAGACTTTACTTTTCATGGAGAGATATATTTGCTCAAGAAATAGGTGATGCAAAAGCAGATATGCACACAAATCTTAAAAACAAATTTATAGATGGGCGGTCAACAAAAGAGTTGACTATCCCTGAGTTTGTAGATTTTTTAAATGAGATAGATATGTTAGCTGCTGAGTATGATATTACTTTGCCTAGAACTAACGATTACCAAGAGGCAATGTATGGAAAAACTTAATCAAAATTGTATTGACAATGTGTATAATTCTGACATGGCAAAAGCAAAAACAGATTACCAAGTTAATATTCGTGTCAATGAAGAAGATTTAGCGTTGATTGATGCTAAAGCAAAG
>Ga0208669_1001058_pt1 | contig 10316 bp, 1 predicted proteins | sample 21_taG_FD_184095 | JGI IMG/M metagenome (GOLD analysis project Ga0208669, IMG submission 184095) | Marine viral communities from the Subarctic Pacific Ocean - 21_ETSP_OMZ_AT15319 metaG (SPAdes) (version 2) | ecosystem: Environmental > Aquatic > Marine > Oceanic | place: Pacific Ocean | collected...
CAGGCGCTAGGAGTCGTGAGTGAAGTACAGAGCCTTATTCTTGCTGTTCATTTTGCATAATGTTATCATAAACTGCTGGACCAATCAAGCCCAATTTTAAATAATCCCTCATTTGAGCTTGACCTAATGGTGATAATTCGTTTGATAGGCTCTGTAAATGACTAGTATCTCCGAATCCCTTTCCCCATTCTGGTCTAACTTTACTTTGCAATCCTTGAATATATCTACCCTGTCTCACATAATCCATTAAACCTCTATCGCCTAATACACTATTTAAGGCATGTAGGTTGGTAGCTTCATCACTCCCTATTTTAAATAGAGGTTCTCTTGTATATGCAGGAGTATTGCCACTTGTCGTAAAAGGTTCAAGATTTTGGTAATTCAATAAACGCTCTGGCTTAGCGGTAAGTCTTATATCTGAATAAAAAGGAACGCTTTGTGCAACCGATTTAGGTGTTTTAGTCCAAGCGTTAAAATCTGTGGTTTGATACGGGTTTTTACCCATGCGAAAACCCTTCCAAGCGTCTCTTACAAATTCAGGCTTAGGGTCACGTTTTAATTCTTTGCTTAAAAAATGAGCAATTTCTGGGCTAGTAGACTGAAGTTTATCAGGTAAATTTTTATACCAATCACTTACATCTTTACTGTATTTATCTACTGTAAAGTTTAAATAAGCAGGGTCTGCTTGTTGGTGTTTTCCAAAATTAAGAAAGTCAATAAGGTTTGTTTGTCCTTTTACGCTTCTAGCTCCTTCCTGACCAACATCTAATAAACTAACACCCCCTGGAGTTGACTGGAGAAGTAAAGCTCTTTCACGAGGATTCATACTTACCCATTCTCTAGCTAATTCTTCAGCTTCTCCTAAGTTATTCATAGTAACAAACATATCGCTATGAAGTGGGTTTTTTCTATCTCTATCTATATGCTGAACACTTGTTCTTCCAAAATATCTTGTAGGTGGTCCAGCTAATTCTGTACTAGATAAATTCTCCTTACCTCGCATATAACCCATACCATCTTCAAAGTTTTTATAGGTCTTACCTTCATGGAAAAAATCAACGGCTTTATCTCCATACTTTTCAAGTAAGGCATTGTCTACATCTGCTGGGTCTAATCCTGTAATAGTATTATCGGGGTTTAATTTAGGTAGTCCTTTTTCAGGTAATTGAAATGCTGTAGGCACTTCATTTGGGGAGTTATTTAAAATACGAGCTATTCTTTCGTTAGATGTTTCCCCAGCTACATATTTTTTGTTCTTAGGGGAAGTTATTTTATAACTCGAAGAGTAATCTAGGTAATCATTTAAAACTGTATTATTGCCATACCCTTCATCATAATAGTTATCTTTTACGTAAGAAAGTGTTTTGTTTTCAGCTTTTATATTTTTGCCTTGTAATGCCTTAACTCTTTTTTCTATACCTAAAAGGTCGTCCATTATGCTTTTTTGAGAACTGTTCTTAGGTAGTTTACCTGTAGCTAAACTTGTTATTAAACCTCCAACTGAACCTGCGGTTCCACTACCAGTTGTTTCACCTACGCCAGTAGCTACAGTTTCTATTGCTAAATCCTGTGGAGTTCCTGTAAGTATTAAGGGTATTAAACCTCCGTCAGTCTCTGGATTAGGAAACTCACCTATCTCAGGATGATATTTGTCCCCTACTAACTCATGTCTTTTGACTTGGCTTTTGTCTAATACTTTATCATACTTGGTATATCTACTAGGATTAGGCTGTTTGCCTTTTACTAAACCTGTTAGCCCTAATTTTTTCCCTACATACTCAAAGAATTGTTTTTCATTCATCTTTATTCTTCCTAATCTTTTTACCTAAAGCATGTACTGGAACACCAAACATATATTCAGGTGCCATTTCAGGAGCTTCTAAAGTCATTGCAATACTTCTACCTACCCTACCTAGTGGATAAAGTGTATGAACATAATAATTTACCCAATCTTCCCAATCTCCATTTATTGTTGCTGTTAACGCTGGCATCCAATATCTATGCACTGGAGCAGTTACAACTTGCAATGGTGCTAAGGCATATACAGGGTAAGAACTATAAAAGGCTCTTTCTCTTTCAGTTTCATCGCCAAATAACCAACTGGCAGTATCTTGCATCCAGCTATAAGGCGGTGGTAACGTGCTATCAAAAATAGACCCTACAAATATATTGGCTAATGCAACTGCTGTTAAATCTTGAGTCATCATTCTTCTAAGCCTATCCATACTTTGTTGGTCTGTAAAGCCGTAACGCTTAGCCATTTTATAGGTATGCTTTCTAAACCGTATAGAGTTCCATGCAAAGGGTTGAAAACGGGTAAGTACTTTCCCCATTGCAGAGCTGGTAGCTTCAGGGCGTGATACGTTGTGGTATAAAAACTGTGAGGCTTCTACGCCTTTTAATGCCATTTTTAATAAATACGGATTGTCAAAAGCCATGTTAGGCACTAATTGACTGAGAGTTTCTCTAGCGTGTAGATAGTGTGCAATAAACGCATCACCACGAAGTTTTCTTTCAGAGGTTCTCATAAAATACCCGCCAGCCTGTACGAAAGAATCAAATACTTTATGCTTTTTCTGTAACTCCATTAAGCTTTTATCTGACATCATAGGGTCTTTAGTTAATTTTTTAAATACCTCCCTAAAGAATGGTGTCATTTTCTTTAAATCAAAACGTCTATCCATTTGAGCTTCAGTCACATAGAAAGATTCTAACGCACCAGTTTCAGTGATAAACCTATATATGGTATTTCTATCAGTAATAGGAGTTCCATCTTTTAATTTAGCGTCTTTAAATACATTGGTTAATAACCAAGGGGTATCCCAAGCTCTAGTAAAATTCCTTAATCCTGTAGTCGTAATAGTATTTTGACTACCACCTATTATATTACCTAATGCTGTTTTAGGATGAGCTAATAAAGAGATTAAAGAGCTTTTAGCTTCTAAAGCTCCTGCGTTATTTAATATATTAAACAGCACCTGTTTTCTTGCTCTTTCTGTTATAGGTAATTCACCGTATAAAGGAAGACTAGGGGATTTTTCACTACCAAATCCTAGTACTTTATTAACTAACGGAAATTTAAAATCTAAAGACTGCGATTTCATATCTAACCAGTCTACAATATTTTGGTCAGAGACTTTAAAGTCCCAATTATTAGACCATTTAAAGTTAGCTTTCTTTTTCTTATCAGCTATAAGGTCCTGTCTTAGTTGCTCTATAGTTTTTTGAACATCTTTATCTTCATTCTTTTTATTTGAATTTATGTAATTGACCCTTTGTCTAACTTCGACTTTACTAAGCCCTAATTCGCTTTGAGGTATAGCCCCTGGTCTCTTCATTAATTTAGCTGAGAACTTTCTCATGTGTTCAGCCCAAGGCTTTTTTACGTCACTAGGTAATGGATTTTTTACTTCATAGTTAGTTATGGTTTTTTTAGCCACTAATGAGTTCATGTTAGAAAAGAACGAACCTACCCATTGGTTAGTATACGCTTCTAAAACATCAAAGCTGTAACTAAAATGAGGCATTGGAACGTCTCCCCTCATACTACCTGACCCTGGTCTTGAACTATAATTCAAATCTTTCCACTGACCTTGTTGCTCCCTAAACTGATGATTAAGCCACTCTATAGCCCATTCTCCATGTATCTCACTATTTTCTACTCTAGAAGATGTAAACAATTCAAAATCTTGTTTTTGTAGAGTTAGTTTTTCTTTTATTATTTGCTTAACAGTTTTAGGAGGTTGACCGTTTGCTTTATTTAATTTTCCTAGAGCAACGTCTATTTCATATTTAGAAGGCTTATATCTGTTTTTTATTTTGTACGCACTTAAGTTTACTTTTCCAGTCTGGTTTAATTCTCTAAAGAAAGATTCTAAACCTTCTTTTAACTTAACTTGTTCATTGGCGATATGCTTTTGTATCTTTTTTCTATCGTGCATCATTTGAGGGTAATACTCAGTTCTAAACCTGCCCTCTGAATCACGACTACCTACACGTCCTATACCAACAAAAGCCGTTCTATTAAACTTTGTATCATCACCTTTCACATTAGGTTTTCTATAGCGCTCTCTGAAAGCTTGAGCCATTATGTTGGTCTTATTTCTATTCTTCAACATTAAGGCTTCTTCTAAAGTGATTTCATATTGCACTCTATTCAGTAATTCAACACTTAAAGGGTTGTCTCTACTGTCAAGTAATACCCTAAAAGGTTTATCACCTTCGGTACTTGCTTTATCTACTACCTTTCTATAAAAGTTTTCAACATCAAACTTTCCGTATTTATCGTAACGTATTAAATCGTGTATAACTAAGCCTTTCTCTTTGTAATTAAACTCCCTATCTACAATATTCCAGTCTATTTTATTCCAATTCCCAGACTTGTCTTTTATACCAGCCCCTATCCATCTCTCATATAAACCTTCTCCTAAGTAACTACCCATCTGTTCTTCAATATCTGTCATGATATCTCTACCAGACCTCTCGATGAGTCTACCGTCTCGAGTAATCTTAAATATTTTATCTTTATATTTTTGGTACAAACCTTGAGAACCTGCCCATTCGTTATAATAAAATTGCTGAGATTCTTTTGTTTCTGTACCTCGTCTTTCCATATTCATTCTTTTAATAGAAAGTTCAAATAAGTCATTGAAAATATTTATACCATCATCTAATGCTTCAATTTCATTTTTAACCGAAACGTCTTTAAATAGATTTTCTATTTGAGTGTTTTTTACAGCGTCTTCAACTTGACGTATAGAGTTACCAGCTCTTTGTAAATAAGACATAGAAGATATAGGCACTTTTATATTGGCTAATCCCATAGAGTTATCTATGTTTTTGACTGGAATTAATAGCTTTTCAATAGAGGCTAAGTCATGCCCAGCCATTCTTTCTCCTACTGTCTGAGGAAATATCCAAGCATATAACTTTTTGAACCTATTCTTAGGTGCGCTTCCATCTGTAATTTCTTTTAAGAACCTATCAAAGTTTCTAATGTCATCAAAAGTAGCTTCTCTAATAGAGGTAGTGCCTGTAAACCCTTGTTCAGCTTTCATTAACGTATATAAATCTTCAAACCTTAACGTAGCATTATCAGGTAGTCTTTTGAGTGTCTGTAATATACTAGGCATTACTTTATGTCTAATATCATAAGGTGTTTTATTAAAAGGCGCTTTTCTGTAATCAACTTTAGGTGTCTTTTTACCACTAAACAGTCTGTCTATTTGAACAGTTGGTAGGTCATACGCTTCTGCTCTATCTTGTGGAACATCATTAAGTATTTCTTCTGCTGGTCTCATAAAAAAATCGTCTTTTATTTTTTCAGGAGGTGTCTTATTTATAAGGTCAAACATATCGCCATAACCTTTCATAAATTCTTTTACAGTAGCTGGTGAGATAGATTCAGCTCCCCATAGAAACTTTGGAATAGACGTTGAATTATATAAAGACGAATGATTGTCAATATCTTGTTGAATCTTCATCGCTTTTTCCCATTGACCTTGTTTTTCAAGCGATGATTTTTGATTGTTTAAGTTCCTAATCTCTGTTTGCGGATTATATCTTTGAGGTCTTAGACTGCTTAGTAAATAGTTATGGAAATAATCAATTACAATAGACGGATTAATGCCATAGTCTTTAGCTATTTTTGTCAGCTCTATATTGCCTTCACTGATTCTAGCTTCAGTTGTCTGTAAGCTTTCACCCACTGATTTAGTCTTTTCTTTAGCGTAATGAAACCTAAATTCATCCTTTACTCTATCTACCATAGAGGTTATTCTGTTTCTTAAGGTAATAAAATCGTTCTCTTCTCTTACTGGGAGCATATCATCTGATTTTATTGTACTTAAAGATTCCTCTACAGATGTTTTCCATTTAGTGTAGATTTGTTTTTCCATATCAGACAGGTCTTTATACTTTGTTCCCTCCATAAGTTTGAACGCTATATTATCTATAGCTCTCCAAGGAACATTTCCTTTTCCATCAACTTCTAAACCTGCTGATTTCATTTCAGCATATAAACGAGCGCCTTTATCATTGAGTCTTACAGCACTAAATACATCATAACTGTCATTTATCCTATAATCTCTTTCTATTTCTGCTTTCAGTTTAGATATAGGAAACTCTTTACCACTAGGGTCTTGACCTTGCCTGTGATTGGAAAAAATAGAGTCAAATGTTTTTTGCATACCTCTACCCAATTTTGGGTATCTAGTTTCTAACGGAGTAAGTCCTGTCTTAGGGTCACGAGGTTGAGTACCTTCCCATATTAACTCTCTAATCGTAGACATATCAGATAATTTTCTACCATCAGGAGTTCTGTATCTTTTATGGATTTCAAACGCCTTAATAACTTTTTTTACATCAGCATGGTAGTAAATAGGCTTAACGTCTAGATTCTTTCTTGTAATAAACTTAAGTACTTCTTTATCTTTAAAGAGGTGATTACTGATTGACTTTATAGCTTTTTTAAATCCTTCAAAGTTAAACGCCTTAACTGGGTCAGTATTTACTGTAGAACTGTTCATTTTACCGCCAATATCAGCAATAGAGTTCATAAATCCTAGTTCCCCAGTCTCTTTTAAAGCATTTTGTACCTCGTTCATGCTCCAAGCTTTGTTATTTTGGTAATCTTTGCCGTATAATTTTGAATTTAGCTCTGTAATTGCTCCATATTGGATAGATTTCTTTAGCATCCACATGGAAGGTTCAATACTTTCGTTGACCTTTCCTTTAATATCGTAAAATTTTAAGTCTTTAAAAGCAGACTTTAAGATGATATCAACCATTTGATTTGGTGTTGCCATCTGATAATAGTTTGCAGAATCAGCAGTTCTACTGTGCGCTTCAGCACCTATGATATAATACCCTTCGGGGTTGTTTAGGTATTCTTTTGAGGTTGTTCCTCTTAAAGTACCCATCTTTTTACCTGAATTATTTAAGACTTCAGCATGTAGTTTGCCTTTATTATTGTATATAACATCAGAAAGAATAGAATTAAGCATTGTTTTAGCATTAACTACCTGCCCTAATCCTTTTTTACCTTGATAGGCACTCATACCAGCTTTACGCAAAGCCCCTGGACTCCATTGAGATATAGGGTTATTGTTTACATAGGCTTCTTCTTGAGGATTTGATGTTTCACTGCCAAATAACTTATTAAACTTTTTTGCTTTATTCTCTGCAAAGAGCCACTTCTTTGATTTCTTATCAAATGTTTCTAACTGTCTATCATTTTTTACTAAATCAAATAAATATTCCTTAGGCATTCCTTGATAAAAGAAAGTTTTATCACCATCTACATCGGCACCGTCAATATAAAAATGGTCTCTTCCTCGTAGATATACACCATAATCAGCCATTCCCACGTCACTATCAGCAAACCCATCGAATAACAACCCCCTTGTTCCGCTAATAGCTGATGCTGGTACTCTCATAACAGCAAACATTAGCTTGCGTCTCATTGAGGCAATTAACTCTGGCTTTTCTTTCTTTTTTATAGCAGTTAAATACCGTTTATACCCCTCTTCTAAGGTCACTCCCCTTTCACCACCCCAATCAATAGGCATATCCTTGTGGCTTATACCAAGTTTAAAGTGACCTACCTTCTTATTAACTAACTTACCACCTTCATTAAATTGATACGTTAGATTATCTCGAACCCCTCCTTGCATAGACTCCATAAGTGGGTCTACGCCAGCTACCCAACCAGAACCTGAATGTTGCCATTCTGGATGTGTAAATTTTTTAAGCAATGAAGCGTGAATTACTTTTTCATATAACTTATGATTAATCACCATAGATATAGGATTGTAGTCAGAATTTTTATACCATGTTTCAAAGTCATTTGCAAATTCTTTTAGCTCTGGTAAATCAAAAACATCATCAATATCATCGCTTTCTTTCATTCTTTTTAGTTTTTTAAAGATGTCTTTGTGAAATTCCGTATACAAAGGATGCTCAGAGTCATTTATAATATTAACCATATCCTTATACCGTATTTTATCTATACTAAAGTCTTTAGGTCTTACAGCTTTGGCGTCTTTATTAAACAGTGCATCCATATATTGATTAGTTGTTTCAGACCAACCGAACATAATATTCTTATGAATTGCCTCCATAAAGGAATTGTATCCTTTTAGACTCATAGTCATTCTATCGAATAGAGAGTGCATTTGTTTTTTTATGGTAGTAGGTTGAGCTGAATGAGCGTCTCCGTATACACCATAACTAATTCTAAAATCTTCTACGGGAATCTTTAATGAAGGTCCTTTATTACCTACTATTTCAAAAGCATCTTTATTAGCTCTAGCATTATACGGTTTAATGCCATCTGGTAAACTTTTAATAGCTGAGGTTGCTATTATCATAGAGTTAGGGTTCTTCATTGCTTTATCGTAACCTAATCTACTAGGGTGAACACCTCCTTTTACTAAAAACAGTTTGCCACCTATCTCAACTGCAACAGCAGGTTTAAGATGCGATGTTTTCTTTACATCAAATCCATTTTGCTCCATAAATCTTTTATATAATTGAGAGTGCATAACTAACCAGCCGTCAACTTTACTTTCCCAGGCTTTTTCTACAGGTTTTCCATTCTCTCCCATTGTCCAATACGTTTCAGGCTCCCTACCTTTTACATTAAGGAATTTTTTAATAACCTCTTTAGTGCCGTCTGCTTTTTGCTTAATAGAGGCAAATAGATTCTTTTCCATTTCTACCGCATATACGTCTATATCGCCATCAGGTGCTAAATCTTTAAAAGCTTCAGATGCTTGTTGATAAAACGATTTTGATGCCATCAGTGATTCACGCTTAATTCTAGCTTGTGCGCTTTTAAAATTGTACTGAGACTCATAAAGGTAGTTAGACTTAAAGGATTTTGTATATAAATCTTCAAGCCAAGGAGTACCCATATCTTTGACCTTATCATAACCCATAGTCTCAAGCCATACAGCTTTATCGTAATTAATAAAGTCTAATAATTCTTTTTCTGAAGTTCCTAGTTCCTTAGCCAACTTAGGAATTAAATCTTCTCGTAGTCTTATATTTACAGCATCAGGATGTATCTTATATACTCTTTCAACACCACTATCTTTTTTAGGAATCTTTAGATAATACCCTTGCTTATCAAGGTGTTGCATTATTTTTTTCCAACCACTAGGCTGTAATACAGACCCCCATTCACCTGTGTTTTTATTTTCTGCCTTGTCGTAAATATTAAACTTATAGAAAGGCTTTCCGTCCATGCCAATAACTTCTGCAAACTCATTAACAGTAACTGAATCTCCCCATAAAGGCTCCCCTTTATATGTTTTCTTTTTTTGTATCTTCTCATCTGAGCTAAGAGGGTCACGATTAAATATCTTTTTCCCTAATCCATCAAGTTTGCTCAACCAACTGGTTTGTTTCTTTGTATTATTGAAACTGATTATAGGGCGAGGTCTGTCTTGCAACATGTGTTGAAATAACTGAGTTAAACCACGTTCCATGTCTCCTGTAAATTCTAACGTAGGAAAACTATCTTGCATGCCTTTTTTATACTCTTTTAAGGCAGTAACAACGTCTTTTTCATTAGCATTGAGTTTAGGCTTTACATCTTTCCATAAATCTATTGCCCTATTTAAAATTTCGTTGCTTTGAGCTTTGTCTGTATCAGATACTTTGTCTTGTAACTGATTTAAAAAACGTTTAATTAATGGTTCGGCTTGTGCTTCTGGCTGTCGTGTAGTTCCTTGTATTTCGTAAGCTTCTATATCTTTTATAGATGTTTTTATTTCTTCAGTTGGACGTTCATTATAATAACGCTCTATCGCTTTCTCTAAGGGGTCTATAACGCCTTCTTTTGTCTGAATCAACTCTGTCTTCGTTAAGGTCTTTACGATATCTTTATGAGTGTCTGTTAGTTTTTTATCTTGTATAATTGCTTCTTGCAATCCTTCAGCCATAGCGCCTTTTAACATAATATCAACTTGCTCTGTACTAAGCTGGTCTAGTAGTTCAGCTTTAGCTCTAGCAACTTCATGAGGCTCTAAATCTTCAACTTTCTTTTTACCTCGATAGTCGCTAGCAACCTCTTCTAATTTTTCATTGTACCTAGACTTTAGTTTGTCCGCAAGAATACTTCCAGGGATAGACACTTCTCTATCGTACATACCACCAAAGTGCATAGAGTATGTATTTTTTACCAATACTTGAGCCTCTGGGGATAACTCTTTAAAAGCATCAGTGTTAAGCATATCCATAGCACCTTTAGGATTGGCTGGTTTATCTTTACTTCCATTAAAGCTATTGAAGTATTCGTTAGCTCTTTTATG
>Ga0208669_1001060_pt1 | contig 10312 bp, 11 predicted proteins | sample 21_taG_FD_184095 | JGI IMG/M metagenome (GOLD analysis project Ga0208669, IMG submission 184095) | Marine viral communities from the Subarctic Pacific Ocean - 21_ETSP_OMZ_AT15319 metaG (SPAdes) (version 2) | ecosystem: Environmental > Aquatic > Marine > Oceanic | place: Pacific Ocean | collected...
TCCTTCGATTCCTTTTGAGTACGCATAGTCCTCAACTCTTTCAACGATCGGTCCGTCAAAAGTCTGGATGGTACGGTCATAGTGATGTGAAAAGACTGGTTCAATTCCTCCACTGACGTTGTCCGCCACCAAGCTGATGGTACCAGTTGGAGCAATCGAGGTAAGGTGTGAGTTCCTGATGCCATGTTTGCGTATTTCCTTTTTAACTGAAGCAGGTAAAGACCTGACAAAATTACTTTTTAAATACTCTTCTCGATACATAGGGAATGGTCCCTTCTCTTTAGCTAACTTTGCAGAAGCTTTATATGTATTGTCTCTTAAACATGCAAATACTTTTTCTGCCCATGCTAGAAAACTTTCAGATCCGTAAGGATATCCGATCATCTCTCCAGCATTCGCTAGTCCTGTAAGTCCTAACCCCATCCTTCTTTTATTCTTTGCTTCATCTGCTTGAGGAGTTAATGGATATATTGTACGGTCTATTACATTATCCATAGCTCTAACTACCGCAGGTATATCTTTTTTAAACTGTTGAAAATCGAATACATAAGGTGCTTTACCATTAGGTGTATTCTCATAAACATATCCAGTTAAGTTAAATGAACCTAATAGACAAGCACCGTAAGGTGGTAGCGGCTGCTCTCCACAAGGATTTGTAGCCGATATATCTTCACAGTAATAAAGATTATTCATTTCTTTTATTCTATCTATGAATAGTACGCCTGGTTCTGCCCAGTCCCACGTACTCTCCATTATCATTTCCCATATTTCAGAAGCACTCTCTTCACCTCTGACAATACCTTCAAATATTAGTTCATAGTTATCACCAAATTTAAGTGATTCCATAAACGCATCTGTTATACCAACACTAATATTAAAACCAGTAAGCTTATCAGAATTACGTTTAGCAGTAAGGAAGTCTTTAATATCCGGATGGTCCACCCGTAAAACACCCATCTGCGCGCCCCGTCTATGTCCCGAACTTGCAATCGTCTGGCAAATAGAGTCAAATATGCCCATAAAAGATACGGGCCCAGACGACTTGGAATCCAAGGACTTAATGAGATCCCCTTTTGGACGGAGTAATGAAAAATCATATCCGATACCTCCTCCTCGTCGCATGGTTTCTGCAGCCTCTGTGGCCCGTTCCATTATATTACTCATAGAATCTTCGATTGTACCTGATACAAAACAGTTGTATGCGGTTGTAATCCGCCTAGATCCCATTGCATTTTGTACCCTGCCAGCTGGTAAGAATCTCATCTCACCTAGAATATCCTGCAGTTCGTACTTATGCTCTTGTCCGTCAGATAATGAACCTGCTATCCGTCGTACTTTATCATCAAATGACTCGTCTTCTTGACAATACTTCATCTTGTCTATTTCTTTTGATATTTCTACTGTTGGTCCATTGTAATAAGTATTGTTCATTTGATGTCCTCAATTTATATATACATTTCATCCCTATAAGGGGAGTATCTTATTTCTTTTTCTTTTTACTCTTATCACAAGTACATCCTTCTTCTTTCATAACTAATGCGAAGATAGCACATACTATTCCTGCCCAACTTAATATTGGCAGTGTAAACATAATCCCAAGTCCTAGTCCAGCAATACCTGCTGCTCCATAACTTGATGGTTCTTTTAACCGTGATTTAATCCAATCCATTTAATTCTCCTATTCAAAAGTATATGATAGTCCTATTGATACGCTATCATACTTTAACTTGTTACTCAAAGATAACTCTGAGTAAATTGATAAGTTACTATCTAGTGGCAGTGTGCTTTTCACTTTAGCACCATCAACTGCAATAGAGTCAGCGCTAGTATATGACCAGTCTAGTGAAGGTCGTATAGATAGTCCATTAAAGCTTGTTGTCATTCCCACATCTCCAGACCACTTCTGTGATTTAAATGCGTACTCAACAGATGCATCTGGTTTAATAGATGACGAAACAGCTTCTGCATTTGCAGAAACTCCTAGTAAGGTAACTATAGTACCTGCAATAAGTAGTGTTTTCATTTTGTTATGATACTCCATCATTTAGTTTTTGTTTTGCTCAAAGCTGTAGCTCCCATGAATCCTACAACCACACCTAGTTGAGCAACTATAAAGGTGTTTAAAAATGCTGATACAGCAGACATTCTATCTGTAGATATAATAGGTGTAAGTAAAACTACCACAGCTAATATCGTAGCTATCATAGCAACCCATGCCATTATCCTTTGTGTGTCCATTAACTTATCTTCGTTCTCTAAACGAATCCACCGTTCATGTCGATCCATTTCTTCATCAGTAATTATACCATCGCCATCTGTGTCAGCGACAGCATATTTACTATCTGCTTGTAATTTCTTAGACATTTTAATCCTCGTTTTTAGCAAAAGCAGAGCCTGTCAAAATAGCTCCAAAAGCTAGATGAAACAACCCACCACCCATAAGAGTAAAAGGATTATGTTGACCTGTAAGCTTTTTCATTAATTCCATTTGAACCATAGGTTCTGTAGTTGAATTTATTATATCCATAAATTGAGATATGTCTGGTCTATTAATCCCGTACCAGATCGGCACGAACATGAAGTCATAAAAACATATCAATAAATAAATTATCAATGCAGTCCACCGCCAAGTCATTGTAGACTTTTGTTGTGGTGTAAGTCCTTTACCCATTTAGAGACAGGGAGGTTCACACATAGTTGCGCTAGTTCCATAGAATATTATACCAGCTGCTATAACTAATACTAAACCTATTAATATCCATTTATATTTACTCATATTGATTCTCCATTTAATTTAATTATCTTCTATTTGTCAGAACAGTTATCCCATATAATAATAGTTCCATGATTATTCTTTCGAGCAAATGCTTCTTTTCTAGTTTTCTTATACCATCGTTTAAACAGTAATCTATCTATTGTTGTCTTTACTCCAAAGAGCCTATGTAAAAATATACCTAACATAAATGTTCCTATCATAACTATAATGTAACTCCACTCAGGGAATAGATAAATATTAAATATATACGCTAAGAATAAGGCTAAACCTACATCTACTAGTGATATATTAAATACACGATATTTGTGAACTCCCCAACGAGGAGGACCAAACATATTCCTTGCTTTAGTGAAAGGCCACATTACATTTTTAACTGATCAAGATCAAAGAAATATATTTTATTCTCATCACCATCAGTTCCTATTTCTTCGGCACTTGTTCTTGTACCACTCCAATTTTTAATATCTACAGACTCATAAGCAAAAGAAACAGCATGTGTTATACCTCGTGCTAATTGATGTGTAGCTCTTTTACCCATCATAGTTGTAGCTATGCTTTGACCTGTATAATCATCATGTACATATATAGCAGAGGCTGCATCGACTTTTGCTAAGTCTATACCTTTTGCTGTTATAGCATCTCTCATTGTATTAACCCAAGGATATCTATTTCTAGAATATGTACCAGATAATAATGGGTATTGAGAAATATCTCCAAAACCAAACATACCTACAAGTTTATTCGAGTCTGCATCATCTTTAGCAAGTACTACTGAAAGATCAAAAGAATCCCTATATCCATCTTTCCATAAACTAAACCAATTACTGTCAGTAGACCCCATTGCTGATGTAGCTACTGCAACACATTCATTTATAATGTCATCTGTATTCATTAAAGCTGACATTTTACCTACGTCATATACTATACTCATTTTTTAGATCTCTCCATAGTTCCTTCTGCGTTCCATAAATATTTATACCTATACTCTTCTCTAATAGTCATTATGTAATTTAAGTATTGATCTATTCTGTCTTTCCAATTTTCATCTAATATAGGATTAACAATACCACTTTTATAACTATTAAATGTTCTTTGTATAAATGTTTGTTGATCCTCTACTTTTGGACCAGCATTAAAAATGCCATTAGCTATATGATAAAAAGAACCTTCATGCACTTTTTGATAAACATCAATGCAATCAATTTCTTTTCCTAACGCAACTGCATAAGCTATAGACTCACTTCTATGACTAGTATAAACAACTTCAGCATCAACTAATAACTTATAAAGATCATCATCTCTATTTAGTACCACATCCTCACCAAGCATATCTCGTAGTTCTCCTACGATCTGATGTGTTGTTAAAGGATGTGGCTTTAAATATACTTCATCTTCACCATGTGTGTTTATAATGTAACGTAACTTATTCATACAAACAGTTTCTTTAATTTTATTACTACCTACTGGAACAATTAAATGATCTCGTGGGGTTATCTTAGAATCTTTTATATGGCTATACTTGTTAACTGTATTGTTAGTTATTCTATCTTTTAGATAACTTATATAATCTAAATTAATAGTTGATGCATCATCATATGCTTCTCGTATCTGACGATCTTTTATGATCGGAGATAGTGGATACATAATAAAACAATGTGCAAATTCTGTATAACTTATTGTCCTAAACCAAGGTACTTCGTTAGCAACGACATCGTAGTCTTGTTCTAATGGTAGCTTTTTAATTTCTTTTAAAAAATACCTTTCTACTTGTCTTAAATGTTCTAGTGTATTTGATTTAGGCATATCACCTATTTGTTTTTGTAAAGTGTGTTTATTAAACATCTTCATAGTGTGTCCTCATTATGAATAAAAGTTAGTTGTTCTTTGTGTGTTAAAAGTTGTTGTAGTACTAGACGTTGTATTAAACGTAGTTGTAGTACTCTGACTTGTATTAAATGTAGTCGTTGTACTATGTGATGTACTGTACGTAGTTGTAGTACTATGTGACGTACTATACGTAGTTGTTGTACTATGTGACGTACTAAAAGTCGTAGTTGTATTAGTACTTCTAGTTGTACTATACGTTGTAGTAGTACTATGTGACGTACTCCAAGTTGTAGTAGTACTATGTGATGTACTAAAAGTTGTAGTAGTATTTGTACTCCTAGTCGTACTATACGTTGTTGTCGTACTATGACTTGTACTAAAAGTTGTTGTAGTATTTGTACTTCTAGTTGTATTATATGTTGTAGTAGTACTTTTACTTGTACTATAAGTTGTCGTAGTACTTTTAGTAGTATTCGTACTATACGTTGTTGTCGTACTATGTGATGTACTATAAGTAGTCGTTGTACTGTGACTCGTATTATACGTCGTAGTCGTATTTGTACTTCTAGATGTACTGTAAGTTGTTGTAGTGCTATGACTTGTACTATAAGTTGTAGTAGTACTGTGACTTGTATTTGTACTAAACGTAGTAGTAGTGCTATGACTTGTACTATAAGTTGTAGTAGTACTTTTACTTGTACTATACGTCGTTGTAGTGCTATGGCTAGTATTATATGTCTCTGTAGTACTTTTACTTGTACTCCAAGTTGTAGTAGTACTCTTACTTGTATTAAACGTAGTTGTATACGAAGTACTAAAATCCTGATGACCTTTAGTACCACAGTAATTACAAGTCATGTGACTTGTAGATCTACTTGTACTATACGTAGTTGTAGTACTCTGACTTGTATTAAACGTAGTTGTAGTACTGTGACTTGTACTATACGTAGTTGTAGTACTCTTACTTGTATTATACGTTGTAGTAGTACTATGGCTAGTATTATATGTCTCTGTAGTACTGCGAGTTGTATTCGTTCCATACGTAGTTGTAGTACTCTTACTTGTATTATACGTTGTAGTAGTGCTGTGGCTAGTATTGAATGTTGTAGTCGTAGTAGTACTTTTACTTGTACTATAAGTTGTAGTAGTACTGTGACTTGTGTTGTAAGTAGTTGTAGTACTCCTAGTTGTATTAGTTCCGTAAGTAGTCGTTGTACTATGACTCGTATTATACGTCGTAGTGGTGCTATGACTCGTACTAAATGTAGTCGTAGTTGCTGTAGCACGAGTCGTGTTATACGTTGTAGTAGTACTATGGCTTGTATTAAACGTAGTTGTCGTTGCTGTAGCACGAGTCGTATTGTAAGTAGTTGTAGTACTACTGCTGGTATTATAAGTAGTTGTAGTACTATGACTTGTATTAAACGTAGTTGTCGTTGCTGTAGCACGAGTCGTATTATATGTCGTAGTCGTACTATTACTAGTGTTATAAGTAGTCGTAGTAGACTTACTAGTATTGTACGTGGTCGTTGTACTATTACTAGTCGACCACGTAGTTGTTGTAGATTTACTTGTACTCGCTGTTGTATTAGTGGCCTTACTGGTTGATACCGTAGTAGACCACTCTACCTTTTCGGAAAAACCAATGTTAAACATTATGCAAAGTCTCCTATGTAGTTAACTAGTACTTGTGAAGAACTCATTACGTAGTAGCTTAGTACACTGATTTCGTTTGCTCCTGTGTTCTGAACAATGGTTGCACCGTTAACAGGTGTCTTAGCTTCTGAGGGTAGTGTAAAGTCTCTACTACCTGTTGCGTCTTGCACAATAATAATATTACCAGAGCATCCAATCGAGCTACTTAAGTTAGAAAACGAGAAGGTAGTATCGGCTGTCATGTTTACCATGAAGTTATTAGTTGCACCAAAGTCTAACGCTGTTGATGAACTGTTAGCCGCTACTGTAGCTTGTACTGATTTAGTTCTTGCTGTAACAATACTTTTAGCTACAGATAAACCACCTGCAGTAGCTATAGAACCATCTGAAGTACTTGTTGCTTCTGTACCACCTGCTACAACTACACGAGAGCTTACGTCTAACGTACCTGTTACATTAGCACCTGCCGCATCTGTTGCAACTTTTGCCGAACCATTGTTATAAAGTGTAACTGACCCACCTTCACTAGCAACTATCATATTTGCAGAATCAGCAGCATTATTTAGTTCTAAAGTATTTGTTAATATAGCTAAATTACCAGTTCCAGAATCCTTTATATAACTCTTAGACCCATTATGATAAATTTCTAAGTCATCACCAGCACCAAAGGTAGCCTTACCTAAGTCTTGAAATTTAACTTGAGCATTGGTAGTAATATTACCTGTCATAGTGGCACCGCCTTTAGGTAAGGCGTTTGTGGCAAGTGTTCCTTGAGCCGCAGTAGCATAATCACTAGAGTCAAATGCTTTTACTTGTGCAAGATTAGTAACTTCACTGTCCATTAATGCACCTGCAGCCGTCACATTAGTTGCATCGGTTACATCTGCAGAGGCTTCTATAGCATCAAGCTTACTGTGATCAGCATCGGTAAATACATTACTATCACTAGCACTTTCAACTAAAGTTCTAATCTCAGCTGCAGTCTGATCTGCAGTTGCACTTGCTTCTATAGCATTTAACTTACTATGATCAGCATCTGTAAACACATTAGAATCTGTTGCAGCTTCTACAGCTGCTCGTATTTCAGCATCAGTTTGATCAGCTGTCGCACTAGCTTCTATAGCATCTAATTTAGACTTAAGAGTATTCGTAAAGTTATTTTGTGTTAACCCACCATCTCCAACAGAGTATGTTGTATTAGTTGGAACAGCCCATGTTAATCCACCAGAGTTTCCTGATTGTGCTGATAAGAAATAACCATTAGTAGGTGTATTAGATACTTTAAGATTTGCTTCATCTACTATATTGTCAGCTATTACAGTTGCACCATCAGCAGTAGAAGTTACTTCTCCACTGTGATTAGGATGCACATAAGCGTTTGCTGAAGTTGCTACACCATCAAGTTTATTCTTTAGTGTAGTAGTAAAAGATTGTTGAGTACCATCAAGAACACTAGAGTGAGCTTGAACATTAGATCCTATTGCAACACCTAGATTAGTTCTTGCAGTACCTGCATTGTTTAAATCTGATAAGTTATTTGTAGCAATCAAAGCACCTGACAAAGAAGCATAAGCATTTAGCCAGCTGCTACCATCATAGACTTTCATAGAGTCTGTGCCAGAATCAAAGTACAATGCTCCTTGAGCTAGCGCATTTCCGTCGTTATCAACTGATGGGCCTGAACTTTTAACTCCTAAGTATCTGTCATCAAATGAATCGAGTGCTGCTAACGCTGCATCTCTCGCTGCTGCTGCAGCTGTATTAGAAGATGCTGCAGAGGTTGCTGAGTTACTAGAGTTAGTAGCTTGAGTACTTGCTGTTGAAGCAGAACTAGCAGCGTTAGTAGCTGAAGTCGCTGCTTCACTCGCTTTAGTTGTAGCTGTACTAGCCTGTGTAGTCGCTGTGTTAGCTTGAGTTGTAGCTGTACTCGCTGAGTTACTTGCGTTAGTTGCCTGTGTAGTTGCTGTAGTTGCAGAACTTGCTGCTGATGTTGCAGAACTAGCCGCTGCCGTTGCAGAACTAGCTGCGTTAGTCGCAGAGGTTGCTGCTGCCGTTTTATGATCTTCTGCTTTCGCTGACCAGTGTAGTGCAGAGTATCCTGTAGTACTACCATTAGCTAAAGTAAACTGTGAGTCTTCTGCGTGAACTGCATATTTACCTGCATCAGCTGCTTTATTAGTAGCAGTAGTTGCTTGAGTACTAGAAGTTGAAGCAGAGTTACTTGAGTTAGTTGCTTGTGTGCTTGCTGTAGTCGCTGAGTTCGCTGCGTTAGTTGCACTCGTAGCAGCTTCACTTGCTTTTGTGGTCGCAGTATCTTTATGACCTGACGCAGTTGTGGCAGATCCTGCTGCTGCTGTAGCTGAACTTGCTGCCGCTGTCGCTGAACTTGCAGCTGCAGTTGCTGATGACGCAGCGTTAGTAGCTGATGTTGATGCTTCACTTGCTTTTGTAGTTGCAGCGCTAGCTTGTGTAGTTGCAGTGCTAGCTTGTGTAGTAGCTGTACTTGCAGAAGTACTGGCGTTAGACGCCTGTGTACTAGCTGTAGTCGCTGATGACGCAGCATTAGTTGCACTCGTAGCAGCTTCACTTGCTTTTGTTGTAGCTGTATCTTTATGACCAGAAGCAGTTGATGCAGAACTTGCTGCTGCTGTGGCTGAACTTGCTGCGGCTGTAGCTGAACCACTTGCATTAGATGCTTGAGTAGAAGCTGTTGATGCAGAAGTACTAGCATTAGATGCTTGTGTGCTTGCTGTTGCAGCGGATGCTGCTGCTGCTGTTTCACTTGCAGCTGCTGCTATTTGAGATTGCTCTGCCGTTGCAGTAGTAGTAGCGTCACCACTACCACCACCAAATAAACCACCGGGAGAGTCTTCACCTGTTATACCTACCATGATATTCTCCCTATATTAAGTGTGAATCGTAATGTGCAGTAACAATACCACCTTTCAATCCACGAGTTTTATCTTCGTCATTAAGCAATTTAATTTCTGTATCAAATTTAGCTGTATATAGTTGAGCTTGCGCTGGTTCATTAAGATATGTAAACGCTTCATTTAATGCACCATACAATAGTATCTTTTCGTTATCATCTCTTAACCAATTAGCAGCTAGTTTACCTAAGTAAAATCCAGTAGGTAACGCTGTAGTAGTGTTACTACTGGTTACTTCAAATATTTGATCTTCTAAATCTGGATCTCTAGTAAATACATTTGGACCCTCTGCAGGATAACTAGCATCGTTAGTTGCTACCTTTATACCATTCATTAAATTAGTTTTAGTAGATCCTTTCCACAAATAAGAATTCATTTGAAATGTATTATCTGCTTTATGATCTGCAAAGTTACTAGTACTATGACCATTACCAGATACCACTGAGTATCTAGCATTAGTTTCTGGTAATCTTTTATAGTAATATAATTCATATAGCTCTCCAGCTTTTTGATCTGGAAATACTACAAGATTGTTTTGTTCTCTTGTATAGAAATACCTTTGATCAGTATCCATCCAATCTTGATAGAAACTCTTAACATCAAGTTTACTAGCGTAGATATCGTAATCAGAGTATACGTGATCTGAAGATTTCTTACGTAGTTGTATAAACTCAATAGCGTCATTAGGTATTGCTAATTTATTATTTGTTATTGATGAGTCAATAGTTATTGCATCATACTGCTTTAGTCCTTCTAACGCAGGAACTCGTAAAGTCCTGTAAGCATTATCTGCTGCAAAGTTTATCATCGTCTTTATAGTTGCATATGATAAAACTGCTGTGTCTCTATTAGACCAGTCAGATACCATATCTACTAATTGTGTATACGTTGCCATGCTACTCCTCCTAAGTGCTGATGAGCAAGTATGGATACTCCGTCTTTATAATGTATTTAAGTCTTTTCATCTTATCCTTATCTTTAAAGAAGTTCTGTGCATGTACATCTAGTGAATGATTTTCTAATATCTCAATAGCTACAAGATCAGGTATGGTAAAAGCTTTACGCCAACCCATTTGCTTCTTAGCACCTGAGTCCAGTAATTGTTTATCATACTTTACTTCTT
>Ga0208669_1001061_pt1 | contig 10309 bp, 3 predicted proteins | sample 21_taG_FD_184095 | JGI IMG/M metagenome (GOLD analysis project Ga0208669, IMG submission 184095) | Marine viral communities from the Subarctic Pacific Ocean - 21_ETSP_OMZ_AT15319 metaG (SPAdes) (version 2) | ecosystem: Environmental > Aquatic > Marine > Oceanic | place: Pacific Ocean | collected...
TTTAATGCAGAAGCCACACCGCCACCATAGGCTTTAGTTCTTTCCATAATCTCTGTAGGTAAGAATTGATTTTCTCTAAGTAATGTATAGCCCTCTTTAGTCTCTATAGCATCATAGCCTAGTTTAAGTAACTGATGTCTTACCAAGAAACTTTTGCTCTTAGCAATAACAGCTTCTTTCTCAGGTGTTCGATTAGGATCGTTATTAAGGACATCATCTCTTATTGCTAAGTTATCGTTAGCGGCTTTAATAATCTCTTTACCTAATATTTTATCTTCAATCTTAATTAAACTATCTATATTTTTATTAAGCTCTGCCTGTACTGCATCAGGTGTAGCTGTATCTATATTTAATTTTAACACATTTCTAAATTTAATTTTACCTGCTACGCGTACTGCACCTCTTGCTTTATTTTTATTTGTAGTTACAGGAAGCCCTATGGTAGTAGATTGTCTTACGCTATTTAGTCTGTTAGAAACTGTATTGCCTTTAAAGCCTGTGTAGTATGTTTCTTTAATGTCTAGATCAGGAAGAGTTTCTTCTGAATAAATACTAATAGGATTTTTATTTAATTGAATATTATAAGCATCTTCATCTTTAGTAAGGTAACTATACATTTCATCTGTTTCAGTTATAGAAACTTTACCGCCTTCTGCAAAAGCTCCTCGCTCTTCTTCGTCTTGAAATAATACCCCTGCTGCTTCACTATAACTAAAAGGTTGTCCTCTCATTTTAAGTTCATCAGGTTCTTCTACAACATTAGGTACGTTTAAAACTAAACCACCTTTTGCTTTATTAGAACGAGTATCAAATTCTTTTTTATCAAAAATATCTTTTAACATTTTTTTAAAATCACGTTTTGCTTCAGGAGAAAGTGCGCCATATCCTGGAAGATTTGTACCTGCTAGTAAAAACCACGGAGTTCTATATGCAATACCATCTATAACATCTCCTCCAAAAGGCCCTGATACTGCTTTTAATGCTGAACCTACTGGCCCTGCTCCGTATTTAACACCTTCATAATATCTTAGTAAATGTTGCCCCCAACCTAATAATCCTGGTCTTTCAAAAGAATCTAATACAATCTCTAAATCTTTTTTATCTTTAAGACTTTCACCTCCGCTTCTTAACCAGTTCATTAAAGTAGCTGTGCCTGCCATCATTCCTGAAGCAGCAACTATTCTAGGCGCATTAGCTACAGGATTTCTTATAACATCTCTAGCAAACCCTTTAAGAACAGTATTGTTAAATGCTGTAGGATACCCTGCAAACTGTACTAAAATAGCTGATCCTGGATTATTAAACCACATAGGTTTATTTAGTTCTGCAGCAGTAGGATTTAATATAATTTCTTTAGAAAATAAAGCAGAACTAGGAATTAATTCTGTATCATAAAAAGAATCTTGATTAAATTTATCTCTATTAAAAATACCTTCTTTATTTAACGATCTTCGATAAGCTGCTACACTTTCTGCAGGATCTAATCCTATTTCTAATAACTGTTCTGCTTTACGTTTTCTAGAATTTTTAGTTAATTGTATTCCATAAGAATTTGTATCATCTGCTAGTTCACTAATAATTCTAATGCTTCTTTCTTTAGCAAAATTAAAAGCACCTAGTTGTACACCCTGTGTCCATTGTTGTAAAAAATTCATATTAAAAAAAGTATTTATTACAGTTCTAGCTGTGCCTGTCTGCATACCTTCAGCAAACATACCTTCAATCTTTGTCATCATAGCCTGTTCAGTAGCTACCCCTGCTCGATAAGCTTCCAACCAATCTTCGTCTGACAAGTCTTTAAAGCCTTTAACTTTTTTTCCTTTTGCAGCTGACATATGATCTGAAAATCTTTGACTGCTTTTTTTGGCAGATGCACCTAAACCTTTTGCAAATTGTTTAACAAACTGAGGAGTATCGGCTAAGTCTGAACGACCTAATGCAATTAAAGGTTCTGTAATACTTGAGACTGTAGCAAAAGGAAGATGTGCTAATACTTGAGATACTTTAACAAAATCATAAATACCTTTTTGAGCTTTACCTAAATCAACATTAGAAAGTCTTCCACCAGTAGCATAGTCTCTAGCTTTACTAATATCATTTAAAATAGCTGTTGTTTCTGTTGAAGGCTTTAAATCAAGTTCAATTTTGTCTAAATATCTTCTATAAAACTCATTACCATAACCAAAAAACTTTTCTTCTTTTATTTTATGTCCTATTTTCCACGCATAGTCTGTCATAATAGAAGCAACATCTGTTTGTATAAAACCGTTATCAATTAAAAACTGATCGTCTAATTCGTTCCAAGCTCTAGTATTTAAAAATTCTGTTTTTCTAGAGCCTGTTCCTTTTGAATATTTATCATAAGATAATTTGTAATCAGGTTTATGTTCTCTTTGAATTAAATCTTCAGCTAAAGCTTGAGCTTTATATAAATAAGATTTGTCATCTAACATTTTTTGTTGTTGAACAGTTCTTCCAGAAACAGGAATTTCTATTCCTTCTTTTTTAAAATCTGCTATAGCTATATCTTCAAATGTATCATAACGACCTCCAAGCCATTCTTCAGCTTCTCCATCTTTATTTATATGAGGAAGATTTTTTGTTTTAAGGCCTTGAAAATAAAGTTGATCTATAGTTTTACGACCTGTTTCTACAGTAGCTTGTGCGCCTGTTTCTAAATCTTTAATATAATCTCTTTTTTCAGCTCCTGTTGCTTTTTTACCTTTACTGGTTCTTTTTATAGAGCCTGTTACTTCAACATAATTATTATTAGGTTTTGCGTGGCTTGTTCTAGCAAGAGCGTTTACTAAAATATCTGTTTTTTCTTTAACAACTTCAAGAATATATTTCCACGGAAGATACTCTGCAACTTCTTGGTCAGGATCAAATATAGAATAAGGTATTTCTTTATCTATTAATGTAGCATCTATTTCTTCATCTGTTAAAGAAGGATCTTTTCTTTTTTGAATAGTTTTAGATTGCTCATAACGAGCAGGATCTGTAACTTTAATATCTGAAAGAAGAACTTGTATCTTATCTCCATTTTCATCAAATATGTTTTTACCTCTTGTATATTGTTGTCCTGTCATAGGATCAATAGCATCAATATCACTACCCATTTTATGAATAGTTTGATTATAATATCTAAGTTTAGCAGCAGCTTCTAATTGAGTTTCATTAAATTGTTCTAAAAAAGCACCTTCTTTACTATTAAAATTACTTTTTTTACTTCGAATAGTTTCTACATTGTGTAAAGGAAGATTTTTATTAGTAGGTTTAATAGTAATATATTTATCTAATATTTTTCCTTTAGCCATTAAAGACCAAATAGCAATATCATCTTCTTGAGATAGCTTTCTATTGCCACTAACACTATTATAAAATCTTGTAAAATAATTTTTTCCTTCAACCTTTCGACCTAAAGGAGCTAAAGCTTGTCCTATAAAAGTTGCACCTGTACTGCTTAAACTATCAGCTTCTCTACTAAAAGTTTCATTAGCTTTTTCTATTTTTTCTTTTCTTGATCCTAAAACTCTTCTAAAAGTATCGTGCCTAAAATTTAAAAGAAGTTGTTTAAAAGGTATACTGCCTTTAGCATCTTCTATAAATTGAGTTAAAGGTTTTCCTACTGTATTAGCTGTAATTTTATCTAATGTTTTACGAACACTTTTTACTTTGATAGGATCAATAAAACCTTTTTCATCTAATAATTCGCCATCTGTAAAATCAAATGTTTTTGTAAGCTTATCGTGTTCTTTACGCAACATATAATTAGTTAGTTTATGTGCGCCTCCTATTAAAGTTCCTCCTGCTACAGCTCCAATACTTGAAGATAATGCTAATTCTGTACCGCTAAATTCTGTACCTGCCTGTCTAATACCTGTTTGAATTTCTGTTAATTGAGTACCTGCGTTAATTGTACCTGCATCATAAGCTCCTTCAGTTAAACCCATACTTACAGCTCGAAAGCCTTTTTGATGTGCAAGTTTTTTAGCTCCTTCTTTAATAGCCATTGAGCCTGCAATTTTACTAGCAGCTTGTGATCCTGCTAATCTACTTACTGCCGCTGCTCCAGCTACACCTGCTCCTCCAGAGCCTACGATAAATAAACCTGCTATCCAATTTAAAGGATCAGCAATAATATCAATACCAATATCTTTAGTAGCTTCTAGTATATGTTTAAAACCACCTACATCTGCATTATCAAATGTATTTCTTAAATATTTATAATCTGCTTTTTGTTGATCTGTCCATTTTCCAGAATCATAAGCTCTTGTTAAAGCATTTGTAACACTCCAATCAGAATCTCTAAGTGTTTCATATATATCATCATCTTCTTTTATTGAAGACAAAAATCTATTTGCTACATTTTGAAAATGTTTATCTTTATCTAAATCAGCAAGATTGTAATCTTTAGTATAACGAACAGGAGCAGCAGTAACAGTAGAAACTTTTTTTACAGGTTGAATAGAAGATGTATAGTCAGCCATATAAGCTGTTAACTCTGGATCTTTATACTTTGATACAGGAGGTTCTGTTACTATTTCTTTTTCTACAGGCTCTTGAGTTTCTACAGGCGCAGGAGTTTCTACAGATGTAGCAGGTACTGAAATAGAAGCCTGCATTTCTGCTAGTTTTTCTCGCTCTATTCTTAATCGTTCTTCTTCAGAAGTTTCAGAATTATTTTTAAGAGCATACTGTGAATATAAATCTTGTAAAGATGTTGCCATTATTTATCTCTATTTAATAAACTAAACGTATTACCTGCCGATTGTTGTTTTTTTTCTTTAAATAAATAGTTAGCTTTTCTTGTAGCGTTAGTTCTAACAGCAGAATTAGGTGCAGTATGCCAAGCATCATAATATAAATTTAAAGCTGCTTCTATTTTTTCATCAGGAGTATCGGCTGTAACAAATTTAATAATAAGTTCATCACCATATCCTTTTTTATTTTTAACTTTTTTTTCTAACAAATGAGCTATAACAAGTTTTGATTGAGCTTCTAAAGGAACATCTTGCATATTGTTTGTTCCTATTTTCCATCCTTTCTTTAAACTTGTTTGCATATCTTTATACCATTTTTTATTTTTTAAACTAGGATCAAAACGTAATACTTGATTTAAAACTTGTTTAGCTGTGTCTTGTATAAAATGATAATTACCTGATGCAGTACTGTTTTTATTAAATAATGCTGTGCCTCCAGAGCTTTCAACTAATTGTAAAAAAGGAAGCAGTTCTGTCTTTAAAGAAGTATATATATTTTCTTTAGTTATTTTATTTTTAAAATCTGGATTATTTATTACAAGATCATTATTAGATAATCGTTTAATAGTTTTATCATTTATAGCATTATTTAAATCTAAACTAGAACTTGTTTTTAATGTAGCATCTGCCTGTTGAGCTTCTACGCTACTAATAGGTATTAAAGTTGCTACAACGTTTGCTATTAAATTTTTAGGATTATTTGTAAAAGAAGCTCTTTGTACAGCTTCGTTTATTTCTTCTTCTGAAGCACCTTTAAAACTTTCTAGTTGTTCAGGAGTTAAACTATCATCAACATAATTTTTAATATCTACGTTGCCATATTCTAATCTAGAAGTATCTACTAAATTAGATAGTTTATCAGCAATAGAATCAAATAATTTACGCACAGCTATTGCGCTGTCTTTTTCAGGACTTTGTAAAATTCTATAGCGTTCTTCTGCACCTTTAGAAAAATCTAATTTAGGTTGTGCCGCCATAGCTTTTTCAACAGTAGAATAGTCTTCAGGTGGCCCTAAAAGATCTTCAGTAGTACTTTCTTTAATATCTGCTGTACTTACTGTATCTATATATCTTTGTATATCTTCTTTAGCATAATCTTTTTCTTCAAATTTTAATTTGTCTTTTTTAATATAAGCATCTCTTTCTTCAATAGACGTAAAAGATATAGGAGCAATGTAATCTGGTTTTCCTTCAGTTCCTGCTCCTCCAACCACACGAGAAGCAACATTAACAGGATGATTTAAATCGTTAGCTAAAACATTTTGTCTATCTTCGTTTTTAGCAAGTTCTATTTGTTCTATCATTTTACGTTCTTGGTCAGGAGTAGCTTGTTCTATTCCTGCCATTAAATTTAAAATAGTAGGAAGAGCATCAAACAATTCTTTTTTCTCTCTACCTGTCATTTCACTATATTCTGTGGCTACACCTAAACCTATCCACGTTGTTCTGGCTTTTAATTTTTGACCCATAGGCCCTTCTTCTGAACCTAACAATATTAACATAGCTTTTTCTACAGCGTCTTTTGGATTTAATGTACCGCCCTCTTTAACTAAACCTACATCATTATAAATATTTAATATGTAAGCAGATACTGTATTTAAATCTTCTTGAAATTTTTCTGCAGAAGGTGCGTCTAAATTATCAATTATTTTAGTATATTCTATACCAGAGTTATTATCTTTTAATAATGAAAAAGTTTCACTATATTCTCCGTTAGCATATTGATTTACTACTTTAGCAGTTTCTGCGTTTGTACCATACTTACCCATACTTCTTTTGCTTGCATCTTTTAAAATAGGATCATAATCTACGTCCATACTTTCAAACATAGTTGCTAATTCTTTTGCATCTATATCATTAAAACGACCTTCTCCTGCATTTAATTCTTGTGTTAATTGTTCTATAAAGCGTTGTTTAATAGGCCCATCTTCTGCTTGCAATAAAAAACTATAATCTCCTATTTCTTGTTTTACTGCAGTCCTATCTCTACCAAAACCAAAGGCAGCAAATAAATCTTTATCCCAGCCATAAGCATTAAATAATTGTCTAGCTGCTCGGTTAATAACATTTCTAGAAGTTCTACTGTGATTTTTAATATGTGCTTTAATATTTGTATCAGTATATTCCATACCGCTAGTTAATTTATAGTCTTTTGCTTTGTTCATTTTTTCTTCGTATACTCTATATAACTCGTCTGCCTGTCCGCTATCTATTAATTTTTGTCTATATTCTGTAGCATTAAATGTTTCGCTAGTATCTTTAAGTTTTGCTTTTTCTTGTGCAATTTCTTTTGCAAGTGCAGCTTCTTTCCATTCTGCAGAACTATATAGATCACCAAGCATTTTTTGATGGTCTGCCCAAAACTCAGTACTTGCTCCTATTTGAGCTTCTAATTTATTTATATAACCTTGTCCTTCATCTACTAATTTTTGAGCGGCTATAGAGCCTCTAGTATTTCCTGTAGGATCTAAAAGAGTTGTTAAAACTCCTTTACCTACGTCTTTAACTGTATCTATAGTTTTACTTAAAATACCCATTATACTTCCTCTTTACTTAGTAAACTTTGTTCTTTAGGTTTTATGTCTTCAGTTAGTTTTTCTACTTTACTTTTAATAGCTACAGGAACTTGCGAGGGAACTACTTTTTCTTTAGCTAAATCTATCATTTTTTCTAACTGAGTTATTTTTTCTTGAGAATCTGGTTCTTCATCTTCATCGTCAATACGAGGCTCAACGTCTGCCATATCTGCAAGAGCTATTAAAATATACATAGTAGGCTCTACAAGCAATAACATTAAATCAGGATTATATTGTCCTTGAGCAAAACCTTCAAACAATATTTGTTCAGCCATTTCTCCTACTGGAAGACCTTCTCGTAAAGCGTTTACTATAATATGAAATATTTCAGGTTCGCAAAGTCTTACTAATAAATCATCTATAGCAGGAGCAAGCTCTGTATGTACTGGAGCTTGTTCAAAAGGTAAAGGTTTTTCTGGATCGTTTGTTAAAGACTGTCCAGGAATAGGTTGTTCAAGACTTGCAAGATTTTCTAAATCGTTATAAGTACCTTGTGTTTGGGGATTTATCATTATGCAGTTCCTGTTGTAGGTTTAAGACCACCAAATAATTGTTGGCCTTGACTATAAGATAAGTAAGGCGATTGTGTATTTGTAGCTAGGTTCATTAAAGGAGCATAGCCCTGTGAAGAATCATAAGAGCCTACTGATTTTGCATAAGACTTAGTGCCTATTAAATCTGCTTCTTTTCTTTGTCCTAGAATTTTATCTAATGCTGTTTCTTTAACTTGTTCTTTAGCGTTTTCTTTTAATCCTTCGCCTATATCTCCAAGCATTGCTTTACTGCCTGATACTATTTTTTGACCTAATGTTTTTTTAGTTACAGGTGCAAAAATTTCATTGCCTCCTGCTCCTACTTGAAAATCAGCAGGATTAAAACCTGTTTTAGGTACTATATTTGAAGTAGGTTTAAAACCTAATTTAGTTTTCATAAAGTCTACACCGTTAGTTATAGTTTCTGTAACGCTTTGAAAAACTTTACTACCAAAACTTTTAATAGCTGAACCTGCTGTTTTTGCTCCTGACATAATAGCCGAACCTGCAGCTTTTACTCCTGTCCAAACAGCAGAAGCACCTGTAGCTATAGTATTAGCAGCCCAAGCTCCCGCTGTACTTATTCCTTTCATTATTGTAGGTATCATTTGTGGAGCTACAACAGCTAACGCAACTGCAGCTATAACTTTAAAAGCTTTACTTTTAACTACTTTTTTTACTACCTTGCCAATACCTTTGACAACTTTTTTAATACCTTTAAATATTTTGCTAAAAAATCCCATTATGTTTTCCTTTTAATTAATTTTTATGACTAGCCTGATACACTTGATCAAACAGAAGGAGGATCTTTAGGTTTAGGCATCCAAACATCTAAAAGCCTACCGTAAAAATCTCTTCTGTTTGTATTTTGATTACCTGCAGCATTAACTGCCGCATTAGCATCATTTACAAGAATTTGAAGTTTAATAGCGTTATCTCGATCTAAACCTCTTTCTTTACTTTGATAAACGTGTGAAGCTGTGTCTCTAGCTTCTTGCCATAAGTAAGCTAACTCTGCAGTTCCTAGATTAAAAGCGTTCATTGTATTCTGCATAGCTATAGTATTAGCTGCTGCAGTATTAATAGTGTTAGCGTTTCTTCTCCAAGCTACGTTAGAGGCTTTAACGGCTGCAGAGTTTGTAGCATTAAAAGCATCTCGTCTATATTCTAATTCTGCATTTGTTTTATTTATGTCTGTAACAAGAGCAGCATTTGTTTTAGCTAAGTCAGCTTCAATACCTGCTTGAGCTGCGGCCCTAGCATTAATTGCTGCATTATTACTTATAGTCATTCTGTCTGCCCTATCCGCATTACTTAATTCTACTTGTTGTGCAAGTGAAGCCATAAATTGATTAGTTTGATTTTCACTAGCAGAGTTAAATTGTTTTGCTGCGTTAGAAGCAGCTTGATCTGATAGTAATACTTGATTTTGAAATTGTGCTGTTACTACTGCTGCCTGTTGTTTGTTACTAAGATTAGCCATATCCATAGCTAAAAAAGATTTTGCGTTTTGACTTCGGGCTTGTTGTAATAAAGTAGCATTTTGCATATTAACTTGTGTAGCTATAACTGCATTTTGTATAGCTGCCTGCTGATTATTAGAGGCTTCAGTTAATCCTACAGTTTGTAAAAACTTACTGTTAGATAAAGCTGTTTGTTGATCTGCACTAAACTGTGCCATATCCATCTGAAATACATTACCTGCGTTTTGCAAAGCTGTTTGTTGACGCATCTGTGCGTTAGCTAATTCTTCTCTAGCTTCTATGTCTCTTGATTGAGCTACACTAGCCTGTATAGCCTGTGCGTTAGATTGAGCAAGAGGAACTGCTGATTGTATAATAGCATTAAATAAATTATCTCTACCTACAGTAGAAGCTGACAAACCACGTTGAGCTAACATTTGTTCTACAGCACTTACTGCGGGGCCTGCCCACGTAGGTATCTCTCCATTTTCCATACCTTTTAAAAGACTATCGAGTTGATTAGATACTAATGCTTCTTCTGGAAGATCACCAATCATACCGCGTTCTGCTTCAGTTAAACTCATTAAACGATCTTCAAGAGCTTCAGGATCGTTACCTAATTCTTCTATAGCTGCTTCAGATATTCCTGCATTACGTAATTGTTTTTTAGCTCTAGTAACTCTAGACAATGTAGTACCTGCAGCTTGAGCCGCTGTAGCCATAGCTTCAGGGCTTACTGTACCTACTACTCTTTCAGCTAAAGCTCCTTCTTTAATTTCTACATCTGCTCCTTCTATTAAAGGAGTATCTTCTACTTGAGCAGCTTCAGCTAACGCTTCATCACTTACTGTTCCTGTAACAGCTTCAACTTTAGCTCCTTCACCTATTAATGTAGGATCTACTGTAGCTGCAGTTATAGGTGCTTGTGTTCCTGCTCTTGTAGATGTACCTGTAACTGTAGGATCTATTGTTAC